>Ga0182735_1000033_pt1 | contig 253531 bp, 243 predicted proteins | sample eDN5th30CKraftMG_FD_128524 | JGI IMG/M metagenome (GOLD analysis project Ga0182735, IMG submission 128524) | Enriched Miracle-Growth compost microbial communities from Emeryville, California, USA - eDNA 5th pass 30_C Kraft MG (version 2) (version 2) ... | reverse complement strand
GTCGGCCACGTCCTTGTAGTCGGCGATCTTGTCGAAGTTCAGGTACTGGTAGATCTGGTCGCCGCTCTTGTTGATGACGCCCATGTCGGCCATGTACTCGTCCTTGGTCGGGATGCGGCCCAGCTTCGAGCAGATGGCGGCCAGTTCGGCCGAACCCAGGTACACGTTGGTGTTCTTGCCCAGGCGGTTCGGGAAGTTGCGGGTGCTGGTCGACATGACGGTCGCGCCTTCACGGACCTGCGCCTGGTTGCCCATGCACAGCGAGCAGCCCGGCATTTCCGTGCGGGCGCCGGCCGTGCCGAACACGCCGTAGTGGCCTTCCTCGGTCAGTTGCGTGGCGTCCATCTTGGTCGGCGGGGCCACCCACAGCTTGACCGGGATGTCGCGCTTGCCTTCCAGCAGCTTGGAGGCTGCGCGGAAGTGGCCGATGTTCGTCATGCAGCTGCCGATGAACACTTCGTCGATGGTGGCGCCGGCGACGTCGGACAGCGTTTTCACGTCGTCCGGGTCGTTCGGGCAGGCCACGATGGGCTCGTGCACGTCGGCCAGGTCGATCTCGATGACGGCGGCGTACTCGGCGTCGGCGTCCGGCTCCAGCAGCTTGGGATCGGCGAGCCAGGCTTCCATGGCCTTGATGCGGCGGCCCAGCGTGCGCTCGTCTTCATAGCCGTTGGCGATCATCCACTTCAGCATCACGATGTTGCTGTTGATGTATTCGATGATCGGTTCCTTGTTCAGGCGCACCGAGCAGCCGGCGGCCGAACGTTCGGCGGAAGCGTCCGACAGTTCGAAGGCTTGTTCGACCTTCAGGTCGGGCAGGCCTTCGATTTCCAGGATGCGGCCGGAGAAGATGTTCTTCTTGCCCTGCTTGGCCACGGTCAGCAGGCCTTGCTTGATGGCGTACAGCGGGATGGCGTTGACCAGGTCGCGCAGCGTGACGCCGGGCTGCATCTTGCCCTTGAAGCGGACCAGCACCGATTCCGGCATGTCCAGCGGCATCACGCCCGTGGCGGCGGCGAAGGCCACCAGGCCGGAGCCGGCCGGGAACGAAATGCCGATCGGGAAGCGGGTGTGCGAATCGCCGCCGGTGCCGACGGTGTCGGGCAGCAGCATGCGGTTCAGCCACGAGTGGATCACGCCGTCGCCCGGGCGCAGCGACACGCCGCCGCGGGTGCTGATGAATTCGGGCAGCGTGTGGTGCGTCTTGACATCCACGGGCTTGGGGTAGGCGGCGGTGTGGCAGAACGACTGCATCACCAGGTCGGCCGAGAAGCCCAGGCAGGCCAGGTCCTTCAGCTCGTCGCGGGTCATGGGGCCGGTGGTGTCCTGGCTGCCCACCGAGGTCATCTTCGGTTCGCAGTAGGTGCCCGGGCGCACGCCCTTGCCTTCCGGCAGGCCGCAGGCGCGGCCGACCATCTTCTGGGCCAGCGTGTAGCCCTTGCCCGAATCGGCGGGGTCCTTGGGCAGGCGGAACAGCGTCGACGGGGCCAGGCCCAGGGCTTCGCGCGCCTTGGCGGTCAGGCCGCGGCCGATGATCAGCGGAATGCGGCCGCCGGCGCGCACTTCGTCGAACAGCACGTCGGACTTCACTTCGAATTCGGCGATGACTTCGCCGTTCTTGATGGCCTTGCCTTCATACGGACGCAGCTCGACCACGTCGCCCATTTCCATCTTGGAGACGTCCAGCTCGATGGGCAGGGCGCCCGCGTCTTCCATGGTGTTGTAGAAGATGGGGGCGATCTTGCTGCCCAGGCACACGCCGCCGAAACGCTTGTTCGGCACGAAGGGGATGTCTTCGCCGGTGAACCACAGCACCGAGTTGGTGGCCGACTTGCGCGAGGAGCCCGTGCCGACCACATCGCCGACGTAGGCCACCAGGTGGCCCTTTTCCTTCAACGACTCGATGAACTTCACGGGGCCGCGCTTGCCGTCTTCCTCCGGCTGGAACGCGGCGCCTTCGCGCTTGTTCTTGAGCATCGCCAGGGCGTGCATCGGGATGTCGGGGCGGGTGGTGGCGTCGGGAGCGGGCGACAGGTCGTCGGTGTTGGTTTCGCCCGGCACCTTGAAAACGGTGATCGTCAGGCTTTCCGGCAGTTCCGGACGGCTGGTGAACCATTCGGCGTCGGCCCAGCTTTGCAGGACGGCCTTCGCGTTGGCGTTGCCCTTGTCGGCCTTTTCCTTCACGTCGTGGAAGGCGTCGAACATCAGCAGGGTCTTCTTCAGCGCATCGGCGGCGATGGTGCCGATTTCAGCGTCGTCCAGCAGTTCGATCAGCGGGCCAATGTTGTAGCCGCCCAGCATCGTGCCGAGCAGCTCGGTCGCCTTGGCGCGGCTGATCAGCGCACAAGCTTCCTTGCCCAGCGCCACGGCGGCCAGGTACGAAGCCTTGACCTTGGCGGCATCGTCCACGCCGGCCGGCACGCGATGGGTCAGCAGCTCGACCAGGTTCTGCTCTTCGCCTGCGGGCGGATTCTTCAGCAGTTCGATCAGTTCGGCGGTTTGTTTGGCCGTAAGGGGCAGCGGGGGAATTCCCAGGGCCGCGCGTTCGGCAACGTGTTGGCGGTAGTTATCCAGCATGTGAGGCCTGCTCAAAGTCGGGTTGGAAGAAGGGTTGTGGCCCGAATTGTAGAGGGAAGAGGGGGACCCAAGCAAATGTCTTATATCTTATATAAGACCTGAGTGCCTCGCTGTTGCTTAAGGGCGACGCCGTCCGGGCGCCCCGCAAGAGGGAGGGGCCGGCGTCCGGACAGGCTGGCGGAGACTAGCGCGCGTTCGCGTCGTAGACGATTTCCACCCGGGCGAAATTCCCCCCGTGCTGTTTCACGTTGACTTGGAAGGGAGCGCTTTCGCCGGGCTTGAGCCTGGGAAGCCGGAGCTCCTGGAAGGCCGCGCCGGACAATTTGTCCTGGGCGTCGTACAGGCTGACCCAGGCCTTGACGCCTTCGACTTCCACGGCGCTGTCGTTGCGCACGCGCCCGTGGACGGTGACGTACTTATAGCGGTAGCGGTAGGTGAAATTCAGGGTGCCGGTGCCGACGTTGGCCTCGGTATTCTCGACAGAAACGGCGAGCTTGGGGCGCGGGCCGGGCAGGGCGGCGCGTTTGGCCGGCAGCCAGTCGGTCTTGACTTCGGTGTAGCGGTCGACGCGTCCCGTCAGCGCCACCGGCACCCGCTCGCCGGGGTACAGATGGGAGGGCAGGCTCCAATCCTGCCTCAGGTCCAGCGCGCGGGAACCATCGAATACCGTGATTGCCGCCTTCGGCGAGAGGGCGACGTACCGGTCGCTGGTATTGACCAGTTCCGCGTACAGCACCGGGCGCTCGATTTCGTCGAGCAGCCGGCGAGGGGCCGACAGCTTGAGCGCCGCCGGGTCGAACAGGGCGAATTCCGGATCCAGCAGTTCCTCCGTGCTCAGGCGCACGTGATCGATCACGCGCACATTGGCGGGGCTGACGCGCACGATGCGGCTGGGCGGGGTGTCGTCCTTGGGAGGCGCGGCCACGGCCGCGGGCGCGGCCTGGGCGGGGGAGCGCGCGCTCCAGGGCAGGACGTTGGTGTGCTTCCACAAGGCGTAGCCGCCGGCGGCGAGCATGATCAGCCCCAGCCCGGCGGCGGCCGGCCGCGACAGGCGCTTCGAGTTGTCGGAGCGGTTAGCGTTCACTTTGCACCATGTAATCGTAGGAGGCGACGGCGCCCTCGGCCAGCATGTCGCACCGCACGTCGAAGGCGGTGAGCGCGCCTGGCGCCAGCGTGCTGGCGGAGCCGTAGCCGTTGCCGATGCCGATCAGCGCGCCATCGTCGCCGTAGAGCATCACCGTGACCTGGCTGCTGCTGGCCTCGCCGGCGCCGTTGTTCTTCAGCAGGCCCACCAGGCGGTAGGTGCCGTCGTTGCGCACCAACTGGACCTTGCTGGCGATGATGTCGTTGTTCTTGCCGCGCGCCAGGGTGGGCTGCGATACCTGCAGCGCGTAGCGCGTATAGGCCTTGTCCGGGACGGAGATCGTCATGGGCGAGTACTCGCCCGGCTGCAGCGAGCGCGCCGGCGCGGATCCGGAAGAGGACGACAGCGAGAGCTCGCCCTGGAAGAAGGAGGCCGTGACCCGCGGCATGTCGATTTTCTTGCCGGTTTCGTTGCGCACGATCAGGACGAGCTGGCGGCGGCTCCGCGTCTGGACCTCCCGCACGTCGGTCAGCTTGACCAGCGAGGCGTCGATGGGGGGAGGGGGCGGCGGTTGGCGCGAGGTGCCGCGGCTGTCCGAACCCAGCAGCGAGATCACCACCGGCACCGCGATGGCGGCCGCGACGGTGATGGCGATCGCCGCCAGGACGCCGGGACCCGGCCGCGCCGGCGGAGCCGGCTGCTGCATGCCGCGCAGGATCTTCTCAAGGCGCTGGGCGACGTTGTCTTCGACCAGCGTCACCGCATGGCAGTGGCTGCAGCGGTATTCATTGGTGTCCAGCTTGGTGAACTGGGCGCTGCCGCAGGTGGAGCAGGTCAGGGTCACCGTATTGATCGTGGTCTGTCGGGGCGTCATTGGCGCGGGGCGGGGCGCAGCGGGTGGCAGGGCGGCAAGGATAGCGGTCCCCCGCTATGGGCGGGGTGCATGAGCGCATCTATTTGTGACAAAATATGTGCCGCAGCGCCCGATGCTATGATCGCCGGCGAGAAAACGTAGACCCCTAGCACGCCGTTCCCCGTCGATCCGCTCCCATGCCGCGCCTCTTGCGCGGCTTCGGGCAGAGCCGAGGCAGGTCAGGCTCTTCCCCAAGCATGAGTATTTCCCAACACTTGCTGTTTCTCGCCTGCGTGGCGCTCGCCACCTATGCGCAGACGATGACGGGTTTCGCATTCGGCCTGGTGCTGCTGGGCCTGTCGGGCGTTTTCCAGTTGGCGTCGGTATCCGAAGTGGCCAACGTGGTCAGCGTGCTGTCGCTGGTGAACGCCGCGGTGACGCTGGCGCGCGCCAAGCCCCAGGTGAACTGGTCGCTGATCCGGCCCGCCATGATCAGCAGCCTGGTGGGCGTCGGGGTGGGCGTTTCCGCCCTGGCGTGGATCAGCGGTTCGATGACGGTCCTGTTGCAGCTGCTGCTGGGCGTCACCATCCTGGCCTGCGCCGTCCTGCTGGTGGCGCGCGCCCAACCGCTGGCGCGCGTCTCGTCGCGCAAGTCCTTCCTGTTCTTCGGCGCCGTGTCCGGCGTATTGGGCGGACTGTTCTCCAGCGCGGGGCCTCCCATGGTCTATCACCTGTACCGCCAGCCCTTGCCGCTGGCGGCCATCCGCAACAGCCTGCTGATTCTTTTTTCGCTCAATGCCCTCGTGCGCCTGGCCCTGGTGACGGGGCAGGGCGCATTCATGGCCTCGTCTTTCTGGCTGAGCGTGCTGGCGCTGCCGATCGTGATCGGCGTGACCTGGGTGGCGCGCCGCTATGCCACCGCCGACTCGATGAAGACGGTCAAGCGCATGGTGTTCGTGCTGCTGCTGGCAGCCGGGCTGGGCTTGATCGTGCCGGCGTTCAAGGCGCTGGCGGCGGGCTAGCGGCGAGCCCGCCGGCCGGACGGGCTACACGCCTTGGCGGCGGCGTCAGCCGCGCTCGCCCGTGATGTAGCGTTCGAGTTCGTGGATGATGAACTTCTGTTCGCTCATGACGTCCTTGACCAGGTCGCCGATGGACAGTAGCCCGACCAGCTTGCCGTCTTCTATGACAGGCAGATGTCGGAAGTGCCGTTCGGTCATCATGGCCATGCAGTGCTCGCGGGTGTCCGTGCGGCTGACGTAATAGACCGAGTCGGTCATGATGTCGCGGACTTTCGTGGTTCGCGAGGAGCGGTCCTGCAGGACGATCTTGCGGGCATAGTCGCGCTCGGTCAGCATGCCCAGCACGGAGTCGCCCTGGACGACCACGACCGCGCCGATGCTGCGTTCCGCCATGATACTGATGGCGTCGAAGACCGACGCGTCCGGCGAGACCGTCACGACGGAATGGTTGGCCTTTTCCCTGAGAAGCTCAGCAACTGTCTTCACGATGTGCTCCCGAATCGCTGGTGAAGTCGAACCTCGGTCCGGCGCCGCAGCGCGAGCCTGGGGGGCACCGTTGCGGCGTGGCCATGCTCCATCCTAAGCCTGGCGGCCCGGTTGCCGCAAGGCCTGGGCTTATTTCGCGGCCTTGTCCCGGAAGGCCTGGCTGGCCATTTCGCGCAGATTGCGGGTGGCGCTGCGTTCCGTGGCGGGATTCCACGCCAGCGAAATGCCGATCGAGGCATCGGCGGGAAAGTCGGACAGCGTTTTGTAGACGACGTTGGTGCCGGGATGGCGGCGGCCGCCGGCGGGCACCAGGGCCACCCCCAGCCCGCTTTCGACCAGGCTCAACAGCGTTTGCACCTGTACCGCTTCCTGCGTGATGCGGGGCGTGAAGCCGCGCAGCTGGCAGGCGTTGATCGCGGCCATGCGCAGGCCGGCCGCCTCGGTGGCGGTGTACATGATGAAGGCTTCGTCCGCCAGGTCCTTGAGCCGGATGCGGCCCCGCCGCGCCAGGGGATGGGTCTTGGGTATGGCCAGCGCGAAGTTCTCGGTCGTGAGCGGCGCCAGCCGTACGTTCGATCCCATCGCCACCGGCACGCGGACGATGCCTACCTCCAGCGTGTCTTCTTCGAGCTCCTGCATGATGCGTATCGACGTGGCTTCGCGCAGCACCACGGTGACGCCCGGATAGCGTTGGCGGAACGGCGGCAGGATGCGCGGCAGCACGCCGTGGGTCGCCGACCCCACGAAACCGATGCGCACCGTGCCGCCTTCGCCGACGGCGCCCGCGCGCGCCGCCTGCCGGAACTGCTCGGCATGGAACAGGGCGCGCCGCGCTTCGTCCAGCGCCGCCAGGCCGGCTTCGGTCAGCCTGACTCCCTGGCGTCCGCGGATGAACAGCGGCACGCCCACCATCTCTTCGAGCTTGCGGATCGAGACGGACAGCGGCGGCTGCGACATGTGCAGCTTTTCGGCCGCGCGATGGAAGTTCAGCGTTTCGGCGAGGACGAGGAACTGCTGCAGGTGACGGAAATCCATGAAGGCGGTCCGGATGGAGCGGGCCTCACATGATACGGTGCGCATATCGCCTCCCGCATTGGTGCTATCCCTTCGCTATCAGGCGATCGCGCCCTGGCCGCGCAGGGCGGCCAGCGCAGGCTCGTCCAGCGCCAGCGCGCGCGCCAGCACGGCGTTGGTGTGTTCGCCCAGTCGCGGGGGGGCGGCGGGTTCGCGCGGCGGCGTGCCGCGCAGATGCAAAGGCGAGCGCAGCAGGCGCAGCGAGCCGTGCCGGGCGTCGGCCGTGTCGGCGATCATTCCCCGCGCCGCGATCTCGGGAGCGTCCAGGGCCTCGTCGACGCGGCGTACCGCGCCCGCGGGGATGCCCGCGGCGCGCACGCGGGCCAGCCAGTGCGCGGTGTCTTCGGCGGCGAACAGGGTTTCCAACAGCGGGATGAGGCGGCCGCGGTTCAGTACCCGGGCCCGGTTGGTCGCGTAGTCCGGGTCGGCGCTCCATTCAGGATGCCCGAGCAGGGCGCAGAGACGGGCGAACTGCCCATCGTTGCCCACCGCCAGGGCGAAGGAGCCGTCGCGCGTGCCGAATATTTGATAAGGCACCACGGTGGGATGCCCGTTGCCCAGGCGCGCGGGCGCCTTGCCCGCGGCGAGATAGCCGGAGCCGACGTTGGCCAGCACGCTCACGGCCCCGTCCAGCAGCGCCAGGTCGATGTGCTGGCCGCGGCCGTTGCGCGTGCGCGCCAGCAGCGCGGCCAGGATCGCCTGCACGCCGTTCATGCCGGTGACGAGGTCGGTGATCGCCACTCCCAGCTTCATCGGCGCGCCATCGGGTTCGCCCGTGATGGACATCAGCCCGCTTTCGGCCTGGATCACGAAGTCGTAGCCTGGCTCGGCCGCGCGCGGCCCGCTGCGCCCGTAGCCACTGATGGAGCAATAGACCAGGCCGGGGTTGATGGCGGCCAGATCTTCGTAGCCGAGTCCGAAGGCGTCCAGCGCGCCCAGCCGGTAGTTTTCGACCAGCACGTCGGCCTGCCGGGCCAGGTCCCGCACGATGCGCTGGCCTTCCGGATGCTTCAGGTTGATGGCGACGGATTCCTTGCTGCGGTTGGCGCACAGGAAATAGGTGGACTCGCCGCCGACGTCGGGCGGGGACCAGCTGCGGGTATCGTCGCCCTGTCCGGGCGCTTCGATCTTCCAGACTTCGGCGCCCAGGTCGGCCAGGGTCTGCGTGCACCAGGGGCCGGCCAGCACGCGGCTCAGGTCGAGCACGCGGATGCCGGCCAGCGGCAGCTCGTTGCGAGGCCCTGCGTTCATGCCGCTTCCTTGCGCTGCAGAGCGCCGCGCAGGTACGACAGCGCGTCGTCGCCGCTGGCCAGGGCATGCGCGCCGATGCGTTCGTGCCAATGGGTTTCCGACCCGCCGGCCAGCCGCCATTCGCGCAGGCGCCGGGTATAGCGCTGCAGGTCGTATTCCTCGGTGATTCCGATCGCGCCGTGCACCGCGTGCGCGATGTCGGCCACCAGGGGCGCGGCCAGGCTGGCGCGCGCCTTGCCGGTCGCGGCCAGCAGCGGGGCGGGCTGACCGTCGCTGCCCTGGAACGCGAGCTGCGCCGCCATGCGGGCGGCCCACACCTGTTCGGCCATCACGCTGATCTGTTGCTGCACCGCCTGGAACCGGCCGATGGGCTTGCCGAACTGCGAACGCTGGTTGGCGTAGTCCAGCGTCATGGCCAGCACCCGCTCCAGCGCGCCCGCGATGAGGCCTGCGTCGGCGGTGGCGGCCAGCACGTCCAGGGGCGCGACGGCCTTCACGCGTTCGGCGTCGGCAAGCGCCCACGAGGCCTCGGCGGCCAGGCTGCCATGCACGCCATTGGGGCGGATGCAGGCGGCTTGGGTGGGCAGCAGCCACGCCTGTCCGCCGGCCTCGGCCAGCACGTAGTCCGCGGTCTGCGCCCAGGGCACGTTCGTCCCGTGCAGGCGTCCTTCGTGAAGCGCGAGGCCTTGCGGCGCCAGCGCGATGGAGCCCGCGGGCTGCGGACGTTGCGCGCGGCAGAGCCAGGCGCGCGCCAGCAGGGTATGGGCGATGGGGTAGGGGCAGAGATGGCGGCCCGCCGCCAGTACGATGGGCAGCGCCTCGGCCAGGTCCAGCCCCGCGCCGCCGTCCTCTTGCGGCACCAGCGCGTCGCCGAAGCCGGCTTCTTCGCAGGCCTGCCAGGCCTGCGCGGGCCGCTGCCCCTGTTCGGCGCGGCGGATGACGTCGGCCGTGCAGGTTTGCGCGAACAGGCGTTCGGCGGCGTCGCCAAAAATGTTGTCCATGACAGTCGTCCTTATCGAAGGCCAAGTCCGCGCGCGATGATGCCGCGCAGGATCTCGCGGGTGCCGCCGCGCAGCGAGAATGTGGGCGCCACCTGTTCCAGGTAGGCGAGCGTGCGCAGCAGCGGCAGGGGAGGCGGCATATCGGGGCGGCGCGCCAGCGTATCGCCGATCAGGCGGGGGATGGCCTGCTCCAGTTCGGTGCCCAGGTCTTTCACGAGCGCGGCTTCGGTCGCGGGGCTGAGCCCGGCGGCGAGCTTGCCCGCGATCGACAGCGACATGGCGCGCAGCACCGCCATCTGGGACAGGATGCTGCCGAGTACGGCGCGGCTGCCGGCGTCTTCAGCCTGGCCGCGGCAATGCGCCAGCCAGCACTCCAGCAGCGCGATGCTGGAATACAGGCGCTCGGGGCCGCTGCGCTCGAACGCCAGCTCGGCGTTCACTTGCGCCCAGCCGGCGCCCTCGGCGCCGATCAGGGCATCCTCGGCCAGCTCCACGTTGTCGAAGAACACCTCGGAGAAATGCGCATCGCCCGCCAGGTCTTCGATGGGGCGGATCGAGATGCCCGGCAACGACAGGTCCACGATGAATTGCGACAGGCCCTGGTGGCGGTCCTCGGCCGTGCCGGACGTGCGGACCAGCGCGATCATGTAGTGCGAGCGGTGCGCGTTGGTCGTCCAGATCTTGCTGCCGTTCAGGCGCCAGCCGGCGGCGGAAGGAACGGCGCGGGTGCGGATGCTGGCGAGGTCGGATCCCGATCCGGGTTCGCTCATGCCGATGCAGAAGAATGCCTCCGCGCGGCAGATGCGGGGCAGGTAGAACGCCTGCTGCGCGGGCGTGCCGTACTTGAGGATCAGCGGCGCGCTTTGGCGGTCGGCGATCCAGTGGGCCGACACGGGAGCGCCCGCGCCCAGCAGCTCCTCGGACAGGACGAAGCGCGCGAAGTGGCCGCGCGCCGATCCGCCGTGTTCGCGAGGCAGGGTCAGGCCCAGCCATCCCCGTTCGGCCAGCTGGCGGCTGAAGCCGGCGTCGAAGCCCATCCACGACCTGGCCCGTTCGTCGGGCTCGAGGCCGTCCAGGGTTTGCGCCAGGAAATCCCGGACCTCGGCGCGCAAGGCTTCGTCTTCGGGAGGGATGGCGGTAAGTTCCAGCGTATCTATCATGGGGCGCTCCGATGCGGACAGGGCGCCGCGCAGGGCGCCGAAGCTCACTATCCGTGAACGCCCTGAAAGCTGTCCAATATTATTTTTTTGATTTTCGATACGATATTCATATCGAATCCAGGCGCATGGCAATATGCGTTTGGTATCGGAAGCGCAAAAATTAATATTAGACGGCACCTTCCTGCATGCCTACCCTGATCCTGGCTCCGCGTCCGACGCGACGAGCGACAACAACAGGAGACAAGCATGAAGAAGGCAATGCGCCTATTGGCGCTGGTGTGCGCCGCATGGCTGGCGCAACCCGCGGCGGCGGTCTACGCCGCCTATCCCGACAAACCCATCCGGCTGATCGTATCGTTTCCGCCGGGCAGCGGCACCGACAGCAATGCCCGGTACGTGGCCAAAAAGATGGAAGAGAAGCTGGGCGTGGCGGTCACCGTGGAGAACCGGCCGGGCGGCAACAGCTTCATCGCGGCGCAGGCGGTGGCCACGGCCGAGCCCGACGGCTATACCTTGCTCCTGGCCAGCAATTCCCCGGTGGCGACGAATGCCGCGATGTTCAAGCATCTGCCCTACGATCCGGTCAAGGACTTCGCGCCCGTGGCGCGCCTGGGCTATGGCGCGATGGCCCTGGCGGTGAAGGCCGACGCGCCGTACAAGACGGTGGCGGACCTGGTGGACGCCGCGCGCAAGCGACCCGGCGAACTGAACTTCGGAAGCGGCAGCGCCTCCTATCAGATCGCCACCGAACTGTTCCTGTCCATGGGCGGCATCAAAGCCAACCACGTGCCCTACCGCGGCGCCGCGCCGGCGCTGACGGACCTGGCCGGCGGCCAGGTCGATTTCGTGTTCGCGGACTACGGCGCCGTGATTCCCTTCGTGCAAAGCGGCCGCATGCGCCTGCTCGCGGTCACGGGAGATACGCGCCTAAAAAGCGCCCCGGACACCCCGACCTTGCAGGAGTCCGGCTTCCCGGGCTACTACATGGTGAACTGGACCGCCGCCTTCGCGCCCGCCCGCACGCCGCCCGCCGTGATCGAAACGCTGTCCGACACCCTGCTGTCGATCTACGGTACCCGGGACGCCGCCGACTTCCTGGCGCGCACGAACTGGGAGGTATTCCCGGTGGGGCCGAAGGCGCTCGGCGAATTCCAGCGCGAAGAAATACGCAAGTGGGACCAGGCCGCGCAACGGGCCGGCATTCCCAAGCAATAAACCGACCAGCGGGCCGGCGGGCCCGCGCCTTTTATTGAACAGGAGGGATCCATGGCGGATCTGGTGCAGTACGAACAGAGCGCGGACGGCGTGGTCACGTTGACCCTGGACGATCCGAAAACCCGCAACGCCCTGACCGGCAGCACGATGGTCGACGAACTGCTCGCTGCGTTCGCCCGCGTCGAGCGCGACCCCCAGGCGCGCGTGCTGGTCATTACCGCGGCCGGCACGGTGTTTTCGTCGGGCGGCAACGTGAACGACATGCAGCGGCAGATAGGTCCGGAAGTGGGCGGCGCCGCGCTGCGCCAGGAGTACCGCCACGGCATACAGCGGCTGCCGCTGGCGCTGCACGCGCTGGAAGTGCCGACCATCGCCGCGGTCAACGGGCCGGCCATCGGCGCGGGCTGCGACCTGGCCTGCATGTGCGACGTCCGGATCGCGGCGGAAGAGGCGTCTTTTGCGGAGAGCTTCGTGAAACTGGGCATCGTGCCCGGCGACGGCGGCGCCTGGTTCCTGCCGCGGCTGATCGGCATGGCGCGGGCGGCGGAAATGTCGTTCACGGGCGACGCTATCGACGCGCGCACGGCGGCCGAGTGGGGCCTGGTCTCACGCGTGGTTCCCGCGGCCGAATTGCTGCCCGCCGCGCATGCGCTGGCCGGCCGCATCGCCGCGAATTCCCCGGACGCGGTGCGCCTCACCAAGCGCTTGCTGCGCGAAAGCCAGCATGCGCGCCTGGATACGCTGCTGGAACTGTCGGCGGCCTACCAGGCGCTGGCGCACAAGACGCCGGCCCATGCGAAGGCGGTGCAGGATTTCGTCGCGCGGCGCGCCGCGCGCAAGGTTTGAGAATGGAGCGGGGGGCAGGGGGCGGCGGTATGATGGAATGCATCACAAGGAGGAAACACCATGAATGAAGTCATCGTCGCGTCCGCCGTCCGTACCGCCATCGGCGATTTCGGGGGCGCGCTGAAAGACGTGCCGCCGTGCGACCTGGGCGCGACCGTCATCAAGGCCGCGCTGGAGCGCGCCGCGGTCAAGGGCGACGAAGTCGGCCACGTCGCGGTCGGCCATGTCATCAACACGGAACCGCGCGACATGTACCTGTCGCGGGTGGCCGCCATGAACGCCGGCATCGCCAAGGAAACGCCGGCCTTCAACGTCAACCGCCTGTGCGGCTCGGGGTTGCAGGCCATCGTGTCCGCGGCGCAGACCATCATGCTGGGCGATGCCGACATCGCGATCGGCGCCGGCGCCGAAAGCATGAGCCGCGCGCCCTACATCGCGCCGGCCCAGCGCTGGGGCGCCCGCATGGGCGACAGCGTCATGCTGGACATGATGACCGGCGCGCTGTCCGATCCCTTCGGCCGCATGCACATGGGCGTCACCGCCGAGAACGTGGCGGCCAAGTTCGGCATCAGCCGCCAGGACCAGGACGCCGTGGCCGCCGAATCGCACCGCCGCGCCGCGGCCGCGATCGACGCTGGCTACTTCCGTGACCAGATCGTTCCGGTGGTGATGAAGTCGCGCAAGGGCGAAGTCGTGTTCGATACCGACGAGCACGTGCGCCGCGACGTCTCGGCCGACAGCCTGGCGACGCTCAAGCCGGTGTTCCAGAAGGAAAACGGCACGGTCACGGCCGGCAACGCCTCGGGTCTGAACGACGGCGCGGGTGCTGTGGTGCTGATGAATGCCTCGGTGGCGGCCAAGCGCGGCATCAAGCCGCTGGCCCGCCTGGTCGCCTACGCTCACGCCGGCGTGGACCCGGACATCATGGGCATTGGCCCGGTGCCCGCGACCCAGGCCGCGCTCAAGCGCGCCGGCCTGACCGTGGACCAATTGGACGTGATCGAAGCCAACGAGGCGTTCGCGGCGCAGGCATGCGCGGTGACGCGCGAACTGAAGCTCGACCCGGCCAAGGTGAACCCCAACGGCAGCGGCATCGGCCTGGGCCACCCCATCGGCGCCACCGGCGCGATCATCACCGTCAAGGCGCTGCACGAACTGCAACGCGTGGGCGGCCGCTACGCGCTGGTGACCATGTGCATTGGCGGCGGCCAGGGCATCGCCGCGATCTTCGAGCGCATCTGACGCTCTTGGAGCCGCCCCTCTAAAAGGGGCGGCAAGCACGCCGCGCATTCCCGGCCTCCGCGCGGCTGGCGGGCCGGGAACGAAACCCGGTGTCAGACTCCGAGATAATCCTGCGCCCAGGCCTGACATTCGGCGCGCAGCAGGGCGCCCATCTGCGCCCGCCGTGGCGCGTCCAGCCGGCTGCTGATCGCGCCGAAGCTGAAAGCCACCCACGTCAGCTCCGACACCCGGAACGCCGCTCCCACGCCCGAGACGCCCGGCGTGATGGTATCCACGATCTCCGAGTACCCCGCCGCGCGGGTCTGTTTCACGGCCTTCATCAGGGCCGCGCTGGATGCGCCGATCTGCGCGTACCCGGCCGCGTGCCGCGCATACAGCGCCGCGATCTCCTCGTCCGGCAGGGCGGCCATCAGCGCAAGCCCGCCCGCTCCCACCCCCAGCAGGCGCCGTTCGCCCTGATCGATGGTGAACACCTTCACGGGAAACGAACCCGCCTCGCGCAACAGGCATAAAGCGTAGTCGCCCTGGCGGATGACCAGGAACACCGTATCGCCCGATAGTCGCGCCAGCTTCTGCGCGAATGGCCGCAGGGCATCCAGCAGCGGCGTGCGCCGCAGCGCGGCGAACCCCAGCTGCATGGAATCCACGCCCAGCCGGTAGCGCCGCGTGCGGGCGTCGCGTTCTGCGAATTGTTCCTCCAGCAGGCTGCTGAGCAGCCGGTGGGCGGTGGAGCGCTCCAGCCCGGTGGCGGCCATGACCCCCTGCAGATCGATGCCTTCTTCCTGGTGCTGCGCCAGCACGCGCAGCAGGGCGAGGGCGCGCCGCATGCTCTGGGTGCCGCCTGTTGAAGCCGTGTTGCTCATAATGTGGGAAATAGTTGATGAATATTTTGTATTTTAGGATTGTGAGTGCGTTAATTCAATCCAACGAACCGCGTCGCCTTCCCGGGCGCGGCCATACAAAGACGAGGAGACCATGGAATACGCCACCCTGGCCGTCGAACGGCACGACTCCGTATGCCGCATCAGCCTGGCGCGCGAATCCGCGCGCAATGCCCAGAGCCAGCAGATGCTGGACGAGCTGGACGATGCCCTGACCCGGGCCGAGCAGGACGACGCCGTGCGGGTCGTGGTGCTGGCGGGCCGCGGCGCCCATTTTTCCGCCGGGCACGATCTAAAGGAAGCCCAGGCCAAGCGCGCCGACTTCACCGTGGAGGAACGCTGGGAGTACGAGTCGCGCCGCTACTACGGCTATTGCCTGCGCATCTGGGACTTTCCCAAGCCGACCGTGGCCCAGGTCCAGGGCGCTTGCGTGGCGGGCGGGTTCATGATCGCCAATATGTGCGATCTGGTGGTGTGCGCCGACACTGCGTACTTCTCGGATCCGGTGGGCCATACGCTGGCGGCCGCGGCCACCGAAGTGCTGATCCATCCTTGGGTGATGGGGCTGCGCAAGGCGAAGGAAATGCTCTACACCGGCGAAAAGGTCGATGCCCAGGAAGCGCTGCGGATCGGCATGGTGAACCGAGTGGTGCCCGAAGCCGAGCTGGATGCCGCGACCCTGGCGCTGGCGCAGCGTATCGCGCAGGCGCCGCCGTTCGGCCTGCGCCTGATCAAGCGCTCGCTGAACCGCACCGCCGACGCGCAAGGCTTTCGCACCGCCTTGTCGGCGCATTTCGACACGCACCAGCTGTCGCACATGAGCGAGGAATTCCAGGCGGTGCGCGAGCGCGGGCTGGCCCAGGCGATCCAGCGCAACAAGGAGGGCAAGACCGCATGACCCCCTCCCTGGATCCCTTGCTCGATCCGCGATCCATCGCGATGATCGGCGCCAGCGCCGACGCCGGACGCATCGGCGGCATGCCCCTGGACCTGCTGACGCGCTTCGGCTATGCCGGGGGCATCTACCCCGTGAACCCGAAGTACCAGGAAGTGTTCGGCCAGCGTTGCTGGCCCGATATCGAGTCGGTGCCCGTAGCGGTGGATCTGGCGGTGCTGGCGATCGCCGCCGCGGACGTGACGCCCATGCTGCGCCGCTGCCACGCCAAGGGCGTGCGCGCGGCCATCGTCTATGCGGCGGGCTTCGCCGAGGCGGGCGGGGAGGGCGCGCGCCTGCAGGACGAGCTGGAAGCCTTCGCGGCGGAAAGCGGCATGGCCGTGGCCGGTCCCAACTGCATGGGCTTCGCCAACCTGAACACCCAGGCCTATACGGCATTCGCCTCCGTGTTCAAGACCGCGCCCGCCCAGAGCGGATCGGGAAGCGTCAGCCTGCTGACGCAGAGCGGCAACGTGTGCGCCGCCGTATACGCCATCGCGCGCAGGCTGGGCCTGCCGTTTTCGCACTTCATCAATACGGGCAACGAAGCCTGCCTGGATTTTTCGCAATACCTCGAGTACCTGGCCGCCGACCCGCAAACGGAAATCGTGCTCGGCTATATCGAGCAGCTGCGCGACGGCCAACGCTTCATCCGTGCCTGCCGTGAACTGGAGCGCCAGGGCAAGCTGCTGATCGCGCTGAAGGCGGGCACGACCGACAAGGGCGCGCAGGCGGTGCAGTCGCACACTTCGGCGCTGGCCGGGGACCGCCGCGTGTACGGGGCGGCCTTCCGGCAGCTGAACGTGATCGAGGCCACGGACTTCGCGCAGATGGCGCACCTGGCGAGCCTGGCCACGCTGCGTCACCGCGGCGCGGGCAAGCGCGTCGCGGTGCTGACCATGTCGGGCGCGCTGGGCGCCATCCTCGCGGACAAGTTCATCGGCGCCGGCCTGGAGCTGCCCGACCTGCCGCCGGACCTGCAGGCCGTGCTGCGCGGAGGCATTCCCGATTACGGCATGGTGGGCAATCCGGTGGACGTGACGGGCAACGTCGTCAACGATCCCGACTTCGTGCGTACCGTGCTGCAAGCCCTGGCCACCAGCGCCGCCATCGATGCGGTGGTCGTGTACGCGCCGGGCTACATGCTCGACCGCATGGCCGATGCGCTCGCGGACGTGTCGCGCCGGCACCCGCGGCTGTTCGTCGCGATCGATACGGGGCTCGCGCAGAGCCGCGCCGCGCTGCGTGACGCCGAGGTGGCGGTGTTCGAGGACCTGGGCCAGGCGGTCTCGGCCCTGGCCCCCTACCTGCTGTGGTGCGACGCGCGCAACGCCAGGCGCATCGCCCCGGCGCCGGAACTGGCGGCCCCCGCGATGCCTGCGCTGCCGTGCAACGAAGCCGATGCCCGCGCCTATGTGGCGGATTTCGGCCTGCCTCAAGCGCGGGCCGGCGCGGCCCGCAGCGCCGATGAGGCCGTGGCGGACGCGCGGGCCGCGGGTTATCCGGTGGCCTTGAAAATCCTCAGCCCCGATATCGCCCACAAGACGGAGGCGGGCGGCGTGGCGCTGAACCTGGCCGACGATGAGGCCGTGCGCGGCGCGTTCCGCGCGGTGACGCAGGCCGCGGCGGGGACGCTGCCGGACGCCCGCATCGACGGCGTGATGGTGCAGAAGATGGAGCGGGGCGTCGCGGAAATCATCGTCGGCGCCACCCGCGACCCGGTCTTCGGCCCCGTGCTGACCGTGGGCCTGGGCGGCGTGCTGACCGAGCTCTACCAGGACACCAGCCACCGCTTGCTGCCGGTCGACGAAGGCATCGCCCTGCAAATGCTGCGCGAACTCAAGGCGTTCGCGCTGCTGGACGGGTACCGGGGCAAGCCCCGGGCCGACGTGGAGGCGGCGTGCCGGAGCATCGTGGCCGTGGGCAACGCCTTGCTGGCCGCGCCCGGGGCCGTCGCGGAAATCGAAGTCAATCCATTGCTGATCAAAGAGGCGGGACAGGGCGTCGCGGTGCTGGACGCCTTGATCCTGCCCGCAACCCCGTAGCGCGCGAGCGCAATGCCATCCCAGGAGGAGACAAGCATGATGAAGAGACTATTGGCCGGCGTGGCGCTGGCCTGCATCGGCGCCGTCGGTCCGGCGCAAGCCCAGGACAACTACCCGAACCGCCCCGTGCGCATCGTGGTGCCGTTCTCGCCGGGCGGCGCGACCGACATCATGAGCCGCCTGCTGGCGGAGAAGCTCGGTACCCGGCTGGGCCAGCCGGTCATCGTGGAGAACAAGCCGGGCGGCGGCACGATGATCGCGTCGGACTACGTGTCGCGCGCCGAGCCCGACGGCTATACCTTGCTGATGGCGGCGTCCTCGCTGGGCATCGCGCCCAGCATCTATGCCAAGGTCAATTACGACCCCATCAAGGATTTCACGCCCGTCAGCCAGGTGGCCTCGGTGGTGCACGTGCTGGAAGTGCATCCGTCGGTTCCCGCCAAGAACGTGGGCGAGCTCATCGCCTACCTCAAGGCGAATCCGGGCAAGGTCAGCTACGGCTCGGTGGGCACCGGCAGCTCCACCCACCTGGAGGCCGAGCTGTTCAACAGCATGGCGGGCGTGCAGATGGCGCACATCCCGTACAAGGGCAGCGCGCCGGCCCTGAACGATCTGGTGGCGGGCCGCCTGCAGGTCATGTTCGACGCCTGGGCTTCGTCCGGGCCGTTCGTGAAGGACGGCAAGCTGCGCGTGCTGGCGGTGACCACGGCGCAGCCGTCGGCGTCCGTCCCGGACCTGCCGACCGTGGCCGCATCGGGCCTGCCTGGCTATTCCGCCATGCCCTGGCTGGGCCTGGTCGCGCCCGCGGGCACGCCGCAGCCGGTCGTGGACAAGCTCTACAAGAATCTCGCGCAGATCCTGGAGCAGCCCGACGTCAAGGCGCAGTTCGTGGGGCTGGGGCTGGACATCATCGGCAGCGATCCCAAGACCTTCGGGGCCTTCATCCGCCAGGACGTGGCGACCTGGGCCAAGGTGGCGCGCGATTCGAACATCCGCCTGGAGTGACGGCATGACGCAGAGGGAAACCGCCTGCGCGGACGACGAGGTTTTCCGCCGCGACCTGCGGGCCTGGCTGGAATCGGCCTACGCCGCGTTCGCACGCGGCTGGCCGGGCGGGCCCGATCCGCGCAGCCTGGATTTCCGGCGCGCCTGGGAAGACACCCTGTGCGCCAACGGGTGGTCCGGGCTGGGCTGGCCCACGGAGTACGGCGGACGCGCCCTGCCGCTGTCGCGGCAGGCGGTCTTCCATGAGGAGCACGCACGTTGCGGGGCGCCGCTGGGCGTGAATCTGATCGGGCACGGCATTCTCGCGCCGACGCTGCTGCATTTCGGCAGCGAGGCGCAGAAGCGCCGCTTCCTGCCCGGCATCCTGTCCAACCGCGACGTCTGGTGCCAGGGCTATTCCGAGCCTGGCGCCGGTTCGGACCTCGCCTCGGTGCGCACGCGGGCGGAGCCGGCGCCCGGCGGCTACCGGCTCAACGGACACAAGATCTGGACCTCGTTCGCGGATCGGGCGCAACGATGCTTCGTGCTGGCGCGCACGGACCCGCAGGCATCCCGGCACAAGGGGCTGAGCTTCCTGCTCGTCGACATGCGCAGCCCCGGCGTGCGCGTGGAGCCCATTCGCCAGCTCACCGGCGAGGCCGAATTCTGCGAAGTCTTCTTCGAGAACGTGCATGTGCCGGCCGAAGACCTGCTGGGCGAGGAGAACCAGGGCTGGAAGATCGCCATGGCCGCGGCCAGTTTCGAGCGCGGCACCTACTTCATCCCGCGGCTGGTGCGGTTCGCGCAGGAGCTGCGGCAGGTGCGCGAACTCGCGTTGCGCGCCGATGCCTATGGCCGCGTGCCGGCGTCCTCGGCCGCGGTGCGCCACCAGTGGGCGCGGCTGGCCGCCGATAGCCACGTGCTGGCGTTGAAATCGCAGCGCGCCCTGGCCGGCGCCATGCGCGGCGATCCGCCGGGGCCGGAGGGGTCGTCCACCAAGATCCATTGGAGCGAAGCGCACCAGCGCCTGCTCGAGCTGTCGCTGCAATTGCTGGGCGACGAGGCCAGCCTGGCGGACGGGGCGGCCGATGCGCGCGCGGCCGGCCTGGTGCACGCCTATCTGTGGTCGCGCGCCGAAACCATCCTGGCTGGCACCTCGGAGATCCAGCGCAACATCATCGCCGAGCAGATGCTCGGCCTGCCCAAGGCTTGAATTCCCATGGACCTGCATCCGACTGAAGACCAGCGCATGCTGCAAGACGCGGCCCAGCGCTACCTGGCCGAACGTCATCCGCCCGCGGTGGCCCGCGCCGCCGCCGCCCGGCCCGTGGAAGCGCGCCTGGAGCAATGGCGGGAGATCGCCGCGCAGGGCTGGCCGGCCCTGCTGGCGCCCGCCTCGCGGGAGGGGCTGGGGCTGGGCCTGCGCGAAGCGTGGATCGTGGCCGAGGCCGCGGGGCGCCACCTTCTGAGTCTGCCCTTGGTGGCCAACATGACGGTCCTGCCCACGCTGTGCGCGGCGGGCGCGGCCGGGCCCGCCGCGCAATGGGCCGCCGCCGTGATGGCGGGCGATGGCTATTTCGCCGATGCCGCGCTGCGGCCCGACGGTTCCGCTTTCGTCGAGGGCGCGGGCGTGCGGGCGCTGGCGCTGCGCCGGACGGGCGAGTCCACCTTGCGGGCGGAGCTGCATGCGGCCGTGCCGGGCGGGGCGGGGCTGGATCCGACCATGCCGGTGGCGCAGGTCCGTTCTCCGGAGGTGCTGGAGAGCGTCGAGCTGGAAGTGGCGCCGCAGACATGGGCGCGGCTGCGTACCCGGCTGATTCTGCTGCGGTCGGCCGAACTGCTGGGAGCGGCCTCGGCAGCGCTGGACGCCGCGGCGGCCCACGCGCGGGAACGCCGCCAATTCGATCGGGCGATCGGCGCGAACCAGGCGGTCAAGCACCGCCTGGCCGACGACTGGATGGCCCTGGACGACGCAAGACTGGCCGGGGTCGCGGCCGCCGCCGCGCATGACGCCGGCGCGGAATCCGCAAGCCGCGACAGCCTGTTCGCGCCTCTGCTCGCGGCCGAGGCCGGGCGGCGCGCCGCCCAGAACGCCATCCAGGTCCATGGGGCGCTGGGCGTGACCTGGGAATGCGACGCGCATCTCTACCTGAAACGGGTGCTGAGGCTGGCGGCCAGCCTGCAGGCCGAGACGTCCGTCCCGGACCTGCTGGAGCGAATCTGGGAAAGCGGGGCAGACGGGGCCTAGGGCGGACGGACGGCGTCCGACCTACAATCCCGCCATGTCTACATCCACCTTTCCTTCCGAACTCGACCAGCCGACCCTCTCCGAAGTGGACGGCGTCCGCTATCTGCACTTCAACACCGAATGGGTACAGGGCGCGATGCGCATCAAGAACCCGTCGGAACTGGTGCTGGAATACACCAGCCAGATGATGGCCTGGCTGCTGTTCCTGGAACCTCCCAAGGATGAGCCCATCGGCATGCTCGGCCTGGGCGCCGGGTCGCTGGCGCGGTTCTGCGTGAAGCACACCCGCAGCCCGCTGCTGGCGGTGGAGTGGAATCCGCGCGTGACGGCGGCCTGCCATATGTTCTTCCGGCTGCCGGGCTCGAACCGGCTCGAGGTCGAGCACGCCGACGCCGGCGCCTGGGCGGCCGATCCCCTCAACGCGGGCCGGTGCCCGGTGCTGATGGTCGACCTCTACGACGCTTCGGCCGAAGGGCCGGTGCGCGACAGCGTGAAGTTCTACCGCGACTGCCGCCGCGTGCTGGGCGAGGTGGGGGTGCTGGCAGTGAATCTGTTCGGCCGCCACGAGAGCTTCGGCCGCAACATCGACAACCTGTCCAAGGCGTTCGATGACCGCGTGGTGCTGCTGCCGGAGATCGACGCGGGCAACCAGATCGTGCTGGCGTTTTCCGGCCCGCGCCTGGCCATCTCGCCGGCCCAGCTGCTGGGACGGGCCGAGATCGTCGAGGCCCGCTACGGCCTGCCGGCGCGCCGCTGGGCGCGCTCGCTGACCCGTCACGCCGTCGACGGCGTGCTGCATTTCTAGGACGCCGCCGCCCGCGCAGGCGGCGATCCGGACCATTAGGGTAGGTACGGGGGAAGGAGGGCTTTACCTTTCGGCCAGTCCGGACCTATCATGGGCTTATTCATAATTATGAATTACGAAGGGCTTGCGGCATGCCCTTCGGCCCGCGCCCATGACCCTACCCATCGTCCGGCAAGCCCTTTACCTGGAAGTCGCCGACCGCCTGCGCGGCATGATCCACGCGCGCTCGCTGCGCAACGGCGAATGGATCGACGAATTGCGCCTGGCGGGCGAGCTGGGCATTTCCCGCACGCCCTTGCGCGAGGCGCTGAAGGTGCTGGCCACCGAAGGGCTGGTGCGGCTGGAGCCCCGGCGCGGCTGCTTCGTCAATGAGTTGTCGGCGCAAGACCTGGAAGATATTTTTCCCCTGATGGCCATGCTGGAGGGGCGTTGCGCCTTCGAGGCCGCGCGCAAGGCCAGCGACGAGCAACTGGCCGCGCTGGAACCGCTGCATGCCGAGCTGGCCGGCCACGCCGCGGCGGGGCGCATCGACGCCTACTACAAGACCAACTACCTGATCCACGAAGCGGTGCAGGCCCTGGCCGGCAACCAGTGGCTGTCGGACATGGTCGGCAACCTGCGCAAGGTCCTGAGCCTGTCGCGCCACCGCAGCCTGTCGCAGCCCGGCCGGATCCAGCAATCCTGCGCCGAGCACCTGGCCATCTTCAAGGCGCTGAAGGCGCGCGACTGCGAAGCCGCGCAAGCGCTCGCGCACACCCACCTGATGCGGCAGCTGGAAGCGCTGCGCATATTGAGCCATGCGGACGCCGGCGATCCGGCGTCGTCAGAACCCATCGTCATCGAGGAGCCCGCCCATGTCCGGACCCGCCAATCTCGCCCCCGCGCGCGGCGCGCGCACGCCTGAGCCCGAGACCGATACCGTCGACGCGGCCGCCGCGGCGGAAAGCGCCGGCCTGATCACCCGCCTGGGCCGGCTGTGGGAACGCGGCCGCCTGCCGAGCGAATCCGAAGTCCGCCGCCTGTTCGAGGCGCGCCTGACCGACGTAGCCGCCAACAAGCTCGCGCGCCGCTGGTGCGAGCAATACGCCGCCGCAGACGGCAAGGACCGCCGCCTGATGCTGGCCGCGCTGGCGCAGGCGCGCGGGTCGTTCGCCGAAGGCGGCGGCGAAGGCGTGCGCCTCTTCAAGCGCTTCAACGCCCAGCCCCACGGGCTGCGTTTCCTGGTGGAGCTGCGCGCCGACATGCAGCGCTGGCGCAAGCAGGTGGCGGGTATCCAGGCGCTGGACAAGGACCTTGAAGGCCTGCTGTCCGCCTGGTTCGACGTGGGCTTGCTGGAACTGCGCCCGCTGACCTGGGATTCGCCGGCCTCGCTGCTGGAAAAGCTGATCCTGTACGAAGCCGTGCACGAGATCAAGTCCTGGGACGATCTGCGCCGCCGCGTATCGCCGGACCGCCGCTGCTATGCGTATTTCCATCCGCAGATGCCGGGCGTGCCGCTCATCTTCGTGGAAGTGGCGTTCGCCAGCCACATGGCCGACGACGTGCAGGTGTTGCTGGACAGTACGCTGCCGCCGCAGGACCTGGACAAGGCGCGCTGGGCCATCTTCTATTCGATCTCCAACACGCAGCCGGGTTTGAAAGGCATCAGTTTCGGCAATTTCCTGCTCAAGCGCGTGGTCGAGCAACTGCTGGACGAACTGCCCAAGCTGAAATCCTTCGCCACGCTGTCGCCGATCCCGGGGTTCGCGGACTGGCTGGGCAAGCTGGATGCGGAGGCGGTCGAGGGCATCGTGCGCGAGGACAAGGTCCGCGCCAAGGCGCGCAAGCGCGAGGGCGTGCCCGACGGCCAGCGCTGGGTGGCGCGTCTGTCGAAGGCGGCCCAGGGCAAGGCGCCGGACGTGGTGAAGCGGGCGGGCTTCCGCCTGGCGGCCAGCTATCTCCAATCCATGAAGAACGGACTGCCGCTGGATCCGGTGGCGCGGTTCCACCTGGGCAACGGCGCGCGGATCGAACGGCTCAACTGGGCGGCGGACACCTCGCCCAAGGGGCTCAAGCAATCTTGCGCCATGATGGTCAATTACCTGTACGACCTGGACGAACTGGACGCCAACCTCGCCCGGCTGGGCGAGGGCAAGCCGCAGGTCAGCCGGGGCGTGGGACGCGTGGCCTAGGGCTGGCGGAAAACCAGGCAACAAAACGAAAAAAGGGCGGGGGACATGACGGAAGAGGTGGCTGGCCGCGTGCTGCTGGAGCGCGAGGGGCATCTGGCCTGGGTGACGCTATCGCACCCGGGGCGCCTGAACGCGATCACGGTAGGCATGTGGCATGCATTGCGCGAGGTCTTCGAACGCATCGCGCAGGACGATGGCGTGCGCTGCGTGATCGTGCGCGGCGAAGGCGGCAATTTCGCGGCGGGCGCCGACATCCGGGAATTTCCGGCCCAACGCGCCGACATGGCCGGCGTGCAGCGCTACCACCGCGAGGTGCTGGCGCCCGCCTTGCGCGCGATCGCCCTGTGCCCGCAGCCCGTGGTAGCCCAGATCGAGGGCGTCTGCGTGGGGGGCGGGCTGGAAGTCGCCAGCCAGTGCGACCTGCGCATCGCCGGCCGCTCGGCGCGTTTCGGCGTGCCGATCAACCGGCTGGGGTTTCCGATGGCGCCCGACGAAATGAGCGGCCTGCTTGCGCTGGCCGGGCGCGCCGCCACGCTGGCCATCCTGCTGGAAGGGCGCGTGTTCGGCGCGGACGAGGCGCGCGAACTGGGCCTGCTGACCCGCATCGTGCCCGATGCCGAGGTGGCCGATGCCGCCTTGCAGAGCGCCGCCCGCATCGCGCGGGGCGCGCCGCTTGCCGCCCGCATCAACAAACGCCTCTCGCGCAGGCTCGCCGCAGGCGGAGCCTTGACCGAGGACGAATACCAGGATTATTTCTCTTACGCCGAAAGCCGGGACCACAAAGAGGGCGTGCGCGCTTTCCTGGCCGGCGTGGACCCTTCCTTTTCCGGAGACTAGACAAGGTGAGCAACGCTAATCTATATGCTGTGCTGCAAGGCGGCTTTCCCAAAGACCGCAGCAAAGTCGCGCTGGAAACGCCCGACCTGAAATACACCTGGGACGACATCGACCGGGCCACCGCGTGCATGGCCAACCTGCTGGCTTCGCTGGACCTTCCGGCCGGCTCGCGCGTGGCGGTGCAGGTGGAAAAGTCGCCGGAAGCCCTGCTGCTGTACCTCGCCACGCTGCGCGCCGGCCTGGTGTACCTGCCGCTGAACACGGCCTATCGCGAATCGGAGATCGAGTACTTCCTCGGCAACGCCGAGCCGGCCGTGGTGGTGTGCGCCAGCAAGAACCTGGAATGGGTGCGCCGCGCCGCCGACAAAGCGGGCTGCGCGCACGTCTACACGCTGGACGAGGACCGCAGCGGCACGCTGCTGGATGCCGCCGGCGGCCTGTCGCAGCGCTTCAAGACCGTGGTCCGCCAGCCTGACGACCTGGCCGCCATCCTCTACACCTCCGGCACCACCGGCCGCAGCAAGGGCGCGATGCTGTCGCACGGCAACCTGGCCGCCAACGCGCGCGTGCTCAACGACTACTGGGGCTGGCGCAAGGACGATGTGTTGTTGCACATGCTGCCCATCTTCCACGTGCACGGCCTGTTCGTGGCCTCCCACGGCGCGCTGCTGGCCGGCGCGAAGATGATCTGGCTGCCCAAGCTGGACGCGGACCTGGCCCTGCGCTACCTGCCGCAGAGTACGGTGATGATGGGCGTGCCGACCTACTACGTGCGCCTGCTGGCGGATCCGCGCTTTGATCGCGATGTCTGCGCGCGCATGCGCCTGTTCATTTCAGGTTCGGCCCCCTTGCTGGCCGAAACCTTCTCGGATTTCCAGAAACGCAGCGGCCACGCCATCCTGGAGCGCTACGGCATGAGCGAGACCGTCATGCTCACCTCCAATCCCTACGACCCGAAGCAGGGCGAGCGCCTGGCGGGCACCGTGGGCCGCGCCCTGCCGGGAGTGCAGGTGCGCGTGGTGGACGACGCCGGCATTGCGCTGGCGCCGGGCGAGATCGGCAACGTGCAGGTGCGCGGGCCCAATGTATTCTCGGGCTACTGGCGCATGCCGGAAAAGACGCGCGAGGAATTCACCGACGACGGCTGGTTCAAGACCGGGGACGTGGGCCGCTGGGGCGGCGAATCCGCGGGCCGCGACGTGCCTGCCGACTATCTGTCCATCGTGGGCCGCAGCAAGGACCTGATCATCTCGGGCGGATACAACGTCTACCCCAAGGAAATCGAAACGCTGATCGACGACATGCCCGGGGTGGCCGAGTCCGCCGTCATTGGCGTGCCGCATGCCGATTTCGGCGAAGCCGTCGTGGCCGTGGTGGTGCCGAAGGACGGGGCCGCGCTGGACGCGGCGGCCATGCAGGCCGAACTGAAGGCGCGCATCGCCAATTTCAAGGTGCCCAAGCGCGTGCACATCATCGACCAGCTGCCGCGCAACACCATGGGCAAGGTCCAGAAGAACGTGCTGCGAGAAACCTACCAGACGCTCTGAGCCGTGTCCGCGGCCGCCCGCCCTCGCAGGGAGGCGGCCGCGGACCGGCCTGGCGCGCCCCCCCGCCAGCCGCGGGGCAACCCCAGCATCAGGAGCCCACCGCCAAACAGTGCCACCCAAGACCGAGCAGCTTCATCCAATAAAAAATCCGAGAGACGAGACGCACTAGAATCGCGCCGTCCCCATGCTGCAGCAAGAGGAGACAATATGAAATATCGCACTACCGCCGCGGCCGTGTTCGCCGTGGTCGCCGTGGGCGCAAGCGGCGTCGCCGCCGCCCAATGGCCCGAGCGCCCGATCACGCTGATCGTTCCTTTCCCCGCCGGTGGCGGCACGGACACCTTCGCCCGCCCGCTCGCCCAGCAGCTGACCACGCAGCTGGGCCAGACGGTGGTCATCGACAACAAGGGCGGCGCGGGCGGAACCGTGGGCGCCGGCGTGGCCGCCAAGGCCAGGCCCGACGGCTACACCTTCTTCATGGGCGGCGCGCACCATGCGCTGGCCCCGTCGCTGTACAAGAACCTGAACTACGACATCCAGAAGGACTTCGTGCCGGTGGCGCTCGTGGCTCAGCCGCCCCAGGTCATCGTCATCAACCAGGGCAAGCTGCCGGTGAAGACCGTCGAGGAGCTGATCGCCTATGTCAAGAAGCGTCCGGGGGAGATCAACTTCGGCACCGCCGGCAAGGGCAGCACGCACCATCTGGCCGGCGAGCTGTTCGCAATGCAGACCGGCATCAAGCTGGTGGACGTTCCCTACCAGGGCGCCGGGCCGATGCTGTCGGCGCTGATCGGCGGGCAGGTTGATCTGGCGTTCGACGGCCTGGGTTCGTCGGCCGGCCACATCCGCGCGGGCTCGATCAAGCCGTTGGCGGTGGCCGCCACCGAGCGCTCGCCGTCGCTGCCGGACGTGCCCACCGCCGCCGAGGCGGGCGTGCCGAACTACGTGGTGTCGACGTGGTACGCGATCTGGGCGCCCGCCGGAACGCCCAAGGAGGCGGTCGACAGGATGAGCGCCGAGATCACCAAAGCCTTGAACGCGCCGAAGATCAAGGAAACCTGGGCCGGCAACGGTTCGGCGGTGCCCACGCTGACGGGCGCCGAGTTCGGCAAGTTCGTCGACAGCGAGGTCGCGCGCTGGGCCAAGGTCGTGAAGGATTCCGGCGTCACGCTGGAGTGACGCACCGGCGGACCGGATTTCGATTAACATTGATAATCGTTATCATTGTCAAATCTGCAGTCCGGTCCGTCGAACGTCATGAATCAGAGCGGTTCCCCAGCGCCCGTCGAGGGGCTCTACGTCGAGCATCAATCGTGGCTGCGCGATTGGCTGCGCAGGAAGACTGGGTGCCCGTTCGACGCGGCCGACCTGACCCACGATACCTATCTGAAAGTGCTGGTGCGCGAGGACGATGTGCGCATCTTGCGGGAACCGCGCGCCTATCTGACGACGATCGCGCATGGGTTGATGGTCAATTTGTTCCGCCGCCGCGACATCGAGCGGGCGTACCTGGACAGCCTGGCTCTGCTCGAAGACGGCGCCGCGCCTTCGCCGGAGCGGCGCGCGCTGGCGCTGGAGGCGCTGCTGGAGATCGACCGGTTGCTCGACGGCCTGCCCGCCAAGGTGCGCAAGGCGTTTTTGCTGGCGCAACTGGAAGGCCTGCGCCATGGCGAGATCGCCGAACGCATGCACGTGTCGGTCAGTTCGGTGCGTCAGTATCTGGCGCGCGCCATGCAGCACTGCCTGGCGGCCTGGTGAGCCGGCGCGCCTCCGCCCGCTCCGGGCTGCCGCCGTCGGTCATCCGCGAGGCCAGCGCCTGGTTCGTACGCCTGGGTGCCGAAGAGGCGACGGAGGAGGACGGGCTCGCCTGCCGCCGCTGGATCGACGCCGATCCCTTGCACCGGCTGGCCTGGGAACGCGTGGAATCGCTTAGCCGTCAATTCGGCCAGGTCGAACCGCGGGCGGGCCTGGCGGCACTCGATCGCGCCCCACTGCGCGGCCGGCGCCGAGCGCTGAAAGCTTTCGCGCTGATTCTGGGCACGGGGGGGCTGGCCGCGGCGGGCCTGCCCTGGAGATCCTGGACATCGGATGTCGGCACGGCCGTCGGCGAACGGCGCAACGCCACGCTGCCCGACGGCAGCGCGCTCACCCTCAATACCGACAGTGCGGCCGACCTGAGGTTCGACGCCACGCAACGGCTGATCGTACTGCGCCGCGGGGAATTGCATATCGCGTCGCATCGCGACCCGCAGGCGCCGTCCAGGCCTTTGGTCGTGGCGACTCCATCCGGCCGGATCATTGCATTGGGGACCCGTTTCGTGGTCAGGCTGTTGGAAGGCGGAGCCTGGGTCGCCGTGATGGAGGGCGCCGTCAGGATAGAGCCGGCGGAAGAGGGCGAGGGCGCGACGCGCATTATCGAAGCGGGATCGGGCGCGTACTTCGACGAACGCGCTTTGCGGGAGGCAAGGCCCGCCTTGCACGCCGACGATTGGGTGCAGGGCTCCCTGTTCGCCGACGGGATGCGGCTGGACGCCTTCATCGAGGAACTCGGCCGCTATCGCAAAGGCAGGCTGGCCTGCGATCCGTCGGTGGCGGGGCTGCGCATTTCGGGATCGTTCCCGCTTGGCGATACCGACCGCGCCCTCGCGGCCGTCGAACGCGCGCTCCCGGTGCGCGCCGACCGCTATACGCGGTACTGGGTGGTGCTGCGCGCCAGGGATTGATGACTTGGCGCCGAGAGCGCCAGTGGCACGCAAGCGGCGGGGCGCATTGTCACTTTCGCGTTCTCGATTGGCATACAGGTGAAGCTCCGATTCACTTTGCCTGGACCCCAACGATATGTCCCTGTCCTTTTTCTCCTTCCGCCATGCCGCGCCGACGGATCTGCGCATGAAGGCTTTGGCCGCGCTTGCGCTGGCCGTGATGACCGGCGCCGCGTTGTCACCCGCCCGGGTCATGGCCCATGCTTCCGAGGCGGCCTCCACCGTACGCCGCTCCGTGAATGTGCCGGCCGGCCCGCTGGGCGCGGCGCTTTCCGCCTTCGCCCAGCAGGCCCGGGTGCTGTTGTCCTTCGATCCGTCGCTGACAGCCGGCCGGGAAACCGCGGGACTGCGGGGCGAATACGGCGTGGACCAGGGTTTTGCGGCGCTGCTGGCGGGCACCGGGCTTGAGGCCGTGCGCGGCGGAGATGGCGATTACCTGTTGCAGCGCGTCAGCGGCCAGCAGGCGGCCCAGCTCGACGCGGTGGTGGTGCTGGGGGCGGGGGCGACCACCGAAGGCACCGGCTCCTATACCGCGGACTGGATGCGCTCGGCCAACGGCCTGGTGCTGACGCAGCGCGATACGCCCCAATCCACCAGCATCGTCACGCGTCAGCAACTGGAAGACCAGGCCATGGGCAGCGTGCGCGACGTCATGGAGAACGCCACAGGCATGAATGTCCAGCAAAGCGAGACCGACCGGCTGAGCTATTACTCGCGCGGCTTCCAGATGGACACCATGCAGTTCGACGGGGTGGTCAAGCCGCTGGACAGCACCTACCAGTTCGGCGAAGGCAATCTCGATCCGGTCATTTACGACCATGTGGAGATCATCCGCGGCGCGACGGGCCTGATGAGCGGCACGGGCAACCCAGGGGGATCGGTGAACTTCATTCGTAAGCGGCCGACCCATGAATTCCAGGGCAGCCTGCGAGCCATGGCCGGCAGCTATGACACCTATCGTGGGGAGGTGGATCTGTCGTCGCCGCTGAGCGGATCGGGAGCGGTCCGCGCGCGCGTGGTCGGCGCCAAGGAGCGGCGCGGCGATACCCTGGACCTGTACAGCAAGAAGCGCGACGTGGCCTACGGCATCGTCGAGGCGGACATTGCCGAATCGACCACGCTGAGCGTCGGCGCGTCGACGCAGCGCTCCCGCCCCAAGGGCGTGATGTGGGGCGGCCTGCCTATCTTCGATACCAATGGCGAGCAAGTCGACTGGAAGAAGGGGCAGACCGCCGGCGCCAAATGGACTACCTGGGACACCGACTCGACCGAGTACTTCGCGCAGTTGGAGCATGGCTTTGCGAATGGCTGGAATGCGCGCTTGTCCTATTCGCGGCTGGACAATGATTTCGATGCCTCGCTGCTGTTCGCCGCCGATTTCCCCGTCGATGCGGGCACCGGCTATCTGTCAGGCACTCCCACGCTGCGCAAGTACCGGGGCGACAGCAAGCAGGATGTCTATGGCGGCTCGCTGAACGGCGACTTCGGGTTGCTTGGCGCCATGCACGAGTTCAACCTCGGGTTCTCGCATTCCAAGACTCGGAGCCAGACCAAGGGCTGGAACTCGTCGGACCAGGCTACCTATCCCATTCCCAATATCCACGACTGGAGCGGCGACTGGCCCGAACCGGTGTGGGACCAGCACGTCTCGGACCAACAGTTGCGCACGACGCAAACCGGCATTTTCGGCACGGCGCGATTCAACCTCGGCAGCCGTCTGCACCTATTGGCAGGCGCGCGCTGGACGCGCTGGGAGGCCGACGAGTACCGCTGGAACCAGTGGTCTCCCGATGCCGTCCCGATCGTACTGTCGCAGAAACAGCGCTATTCCGAGGTCACGCCGTACCTGGGCGTTACCTACGATCTGGACGACACGTATACGGCCTACGCCAGCTACACCAACATTTTTCAGCCCCAGATGTACAAGACTCGCGACTGGGAGATGACTGGCCCCGCCTATGGACACAACTACGAAGCGGGCATCAAGGCGTCATACCTGGACGGCCGCCTGAACGGCTCATTTGCAGTGTTCCTGACCAACCAGAAGGACGTGGCGGAATACGGGGGCTTCGATGCCGCCCGCAACGAGTCGTGGTACGAAATGCTGGACGGCACTCGCACGCGGGGATTCGAGCTGGAATTGGCCGGCGAAGTGTCTCCAGGCTGGAATCTGTTCCTGGGCTATACGTACCGCGTTTCGAAGAATGATGAGGGCAGGAAGGTCCAGACCACGCAACCCGAGCAAATGCTGAAGGCGAGCACGGCCTACAGGCTGCCCGGCGCCTTTAACGGATTGGTGGTGGGCGGCGGCGTGCGCTGGCAAAGCCGCACGCGCGCCCAGGGGTACTACGGAGAACAGTCGGCCTCGGTGGAGCAGAAGCCTTACGCGTTGTTCGACCTGATGGCCCAGTACGACATCGGCAAGCAGACCCAGTTACAGCTCAATGTGCGCAACCTCGCGGACAAGCGCTACTACCGGGCGATGGGGTTCTACAACTCGGTCTATTACGGCGAAGGCCGGACGGCGCTGCTCACGTTGACACAGCGCTTCTAGAGCGGGCGCCGCGCCTCAGCGCCAGTCGCTGGCCAGGCTGAGCTTGGCCAGCTGGTCGTGAGTCAGCGTCAGGCTGGCCGCCTTGACCAGTTCGTCCAGTTGCGCCAGCGAGGTGGCGCTCACGATCGGCGAGGTGATGCCGGGTTGCGCGATCTCCCAGGCCAGGGCGGCCTGGGCGGGCGTGCACCCGGCTTCCTCGGAGACTTCGTCCAGCGCCTTCAGGATGCGGTGGCCGCGGTCGTCGAGATAGGTTTCGACGATCTTGCGTCCGCGCGGGCTCTTGCCCGCGTCGGCGGGGCTGCGGTATTTGCCGCTGAGAAAGCCGCTGGCCAGCGCGTAATAGTTGATCGTGCCCATCTGCTGGGTCTTCACCAGGCTTTGCAGCCCGGATTCGAAGGGCTCGCGGCGGTACAGGTTGTATTCGGGCTGGATGCTCTCGTAGCGCGGCAGGCTGTGCCGCTCGCTCGTGATCAGCGCCTCGGACAGCCGCACCGCGGTGTAGTTGGAGGCGCCGATGGCGCGCACCTTGCCGGATTCGATGTGCTTGGCGTATTCGGCCAGGGTGTCGGTCAGCGGCGTATCGGGATCGTCCTGGTGCGATTGGTACAGGTCCACGTAGTCGGTCTGGAGGCGGGCGAGCGATGCTTCCAGGGACCGCCGGATATAGGCGGGCGCCAGCCCCTTGGCGTCGGGGCCCATCTCCATGCCGACCTTGGTGGCGATGAGCACCTGGTCGCGCTTGCCGGAACGCTTCAGCCATTTGCCGATCAGCGTCTCGGACTCGCCTCCCTGGTTGCCCTTCACCCACCGGGAATACACGTCGGCGGTGTCGATGAAATTCAGGCCCGCGTCCACCAGGGCGTCCAGCAGGGAATACGTGCCGGCTTCGTCGACGGTCCAGCCGAAGACATTGCCGCCGAAGGTGAGCGGGGGAACCTGCAGGCCGGAACGGCCCAATGCGCGTTTGATCATAATGAGGCCTCTGGAAGCTGCGTGGGGCTGCGAGAAGGGGGGCGGACGGCATGCGCCGTCACAGGGATTCCCCCCAAGTCATTTTGACGGGCGGCAAGTTAGACTATACGGCTTTATGGCCTGGCCGGCCGGCAGGGAGCCGCCGGCAGCGCCATAATCAATGGACAAAAACCAAGGGTTCAAGGAGCTTACCTATGCTGATCGGAAAAAAACATTTTCTGACGGTTGGCGCCATGGCATTGGCGATGGCTATCGCCGCGCCCGTGGCCGCGCAGCAGAAGTCGGTGGCGGTCACCGCCATCGTCGAGCACCCGGCGCTGGACGCCGTGCGTGACGGGGTGCAAGACGCCCTCAAGCAAGCCGGCTACGAGCCGGGCAAGAACCTGAAGTGGCAATACCAGAGCGCCCAGGGCAACAACGGCACCGCCGCGCAGATCGCCCGCAAGTTCGTGGGCGACAGGCCCGACGCCATCGTCGCGATCGCCACGCCGTCGGCGCAGGCGGTGGTTGCCGCCACCAAGGACGTGCCGGTGGTCTATTCCGCCGTCACCGATCCGGTCGCCGCCCAGCTGGTCTCCAGCATGGACGCCTCGGGCACCAACGTGACCGGCGTGTCGGACCTGCTGGCGCTGGACAAGCAGGTGGAGCTCATCAAGAAAATCGTTCCCAACGCCAAGCGCGTGGGCATGGTCTACAACCCGGGCGAGGCCAACTCGGTCGTGGTCGTGAAGAAGCTGCAGGAAATCCTGCCCAAATCGGGCATGAGCCTGGTCGAAGCCGCCGCGCCGCGCTCCGTGGACGTGGCCTCCGCGGCCCGCAGCCTGATCGGCAAGGTCGACGTCATCTACACCAACACGGACAACAACGTCGTGTCGGCGTATGAGTCGCTGGTCAAGGTCGGCAACGACGCCAAGATCCCGCTGATCGCGTCCGACACCGACAGTGTCAAGCGCGGCGGCATCGCCGCCCTGGGCATCAACTACCGCGACCTGGGCGTGCAGACGGGCAAGATCGTGGTGCGCATCCTCAAGGGCGAGAAGCCCGGCGCCATCCCCTCGGAAACCAGCTCCAAGCTTGAGCTCTACGTGAACCCGGGCGCCGCCGCCAAGCAGGGCGTGACGCTGCCCGACGCGGTGATCAAGTCCGCCGCGGTGGTCGTGAAGTAACTCGGTACCGTACCCGCCCCGCCATGCCTACCCGGCGTGAGCGGGGTTTTTCTTGAGTTTTTGCCTTACCCAAGGTCCTCCAGGGCGGCAGCGTTCACAAGATGCCCGCGGCCCGGCGCGATGTGCTGGTCTTGAATGGCCTGGCGGCCCGCCCAGAGCGGCGCGGCGCCCGGCGTTTTTGCTCCCTGAACGGTCCTGCGGACTCCCGCCGGCGCTTTTGCCGCCCGGCGCGGGAAGGCTTTGGCAGGAAACGAGAGAAAATCACGGGTTGGGAAACGTTTATTGCGAAAGCTGGGGTAAAACTGACCCCTAAACGCAAGAAATCGGACGTTTCAACTCTTTAATATGCTCGTTTCTTACCTTATCTGGATTTGACCCATGTCATTGTTTTCGTTGTTGGGCGCGCTGGAGATCGGCCTGATCTTCAGCCTGGTGGCCTTGGGCGTGTTCATTTCCTTCCGCCTGCTGCGCTTCCCGGACCTGACCGTTGACGGCAGTTTTCCGCTGGGCGGGGCCGTCTGTGCGACTTTGATCGCCTCGGGCACCGACCCATTCGTGGCGACCGTCATCGCCACGTTCGCCGGAGCCGCCGCCGGCCTGGTCACCGGCTGGCTGAACGTGAAGCTGAAGATCATGGATCTGCTGGCCAGTATCCTGATGATGATCGCCCTGTATTCGGTCAACCTGCGCATCATGGGCAAGCCCAACGTCCCGTTGATCACCGAACCCACCGTCTTTACCATCCTGCAGCCGGAGTGGCTGTCGGACTACGTCGCCCGTCCGCTGATCCTCGCCGTCATCGTCGTGCTGGCCAAGCTCGCGCTGGATTGGTTCTTCGCCACGCAGACCGGGCTGGCCGTGCGCGCCACCGGCTCCAACGGCCGCATGGCGCGCGCCCAGGGCGTGAACACCGGCCGTATGATCCTCGGCGGCATGGCGCTGTCCAACGCGCTGGTGGCCCTGGCGGGCGCGCTGTTCGCGCAGACGCAGGGCGGCTCGGATATTTCCATGGGCATCGGCACCATCGTGATCGGCCTGGCCGCCGTGATCGTGGGCGAAAGCATTCTGCCGTCGCGCAAGCTGGTGCTGGCGACGCTGGCCGTCATCATCGGCGCCATCGTCTACCGCTTTTTCATCGCTCTGGCCCTCAACAGCGACTTCATCGGCCTGAAGGCCCAGGACCTGAACCTGGTCACCGCCGTGCTGGTCACGATCGCGCTCGTCATCCCCATGCTCAAGCGCCGCCTGGTTGGCAAAAGGTAAGGCCCCGCGACCGCACAATGGAGTACTGAAATGTTGTCTGCCAAAGATTTGAAAATCACCTTCAACGCGGGGACGCCCATCGAGACGCGGGCCCTGCGCGGCCTGTCGCTGGAAATTCCGTCGGGCCAGTTCGTGACCGTCATCGGTTCCAACGGCGCCGGCAAGTCCACGTTCCTCAACGCGGTGTCGGGTGACCTGTCGGTCGACTCCGGCCGCATCGACATCAACGGCGTGGACGTCACGCGCCAGCCCGTCTGGGCGCGCGCGGGCAGCGTGGCCCGGGTGTTCCAGGATCCGATGGCCGGCACCTGCGAAGACCTGACCATCGAGGAAAACATGGCGCTGGCGCAGATGCGCGGCGCCAGCCGCGGCTATAGCCGCGCCGTCAAGGCGTCGATGCGGGAAGGGTTCCGCGAACGCCTGGCCACGCTGGGCCTGGGCCTGGAGAACCGCCTCGCGGACCGTATCGGCCTGCTGTCGGGCGGCCAGCGGCAGGCGGTCAGCCTGCTGATGGCGGCCTTGCAGCCGTCGCGCATTCTGTTGCTGGACGAGCACACGGCGGCGCTGGATCCGCGCACGGCGGATTTCGTGCTGCAATTGACGGCCCGCATCGTGTCGGAAAGCAAGCTCACCACCATGATGGTGACCCACAGCATGCGCCAGGCCCTGGACGTGGGCGACCGCACGGTCATGCTGCACCAGGGGCAGGTGGTGCTGGACGTCTCGGGCGACGAGCGCCGCGGCATGGACGTGCCCGACCTGCTCGCCATGTTCGAGCGCGTCCGCGGCGAGAAGATTTCCGATGACGCATTGCTGCTGGGCTAGCGCGCTCTCCCGCAGGTAATCTGCGCGAGGCGCGCCGTCAGAGATAACGCCCGGGCCGGAACGCGCGGTACCGCGCCGCGGCGCCTTCCTCGCTCATGAGTTCGCCCAGGATCCGGGCGGTGCCCGGCGCGGTGCTGAAGCCGATGTGCTGGTGGCCCAGCGCCAGCCACAGGCCCGGATGCCGCGGCGCCTCGCCTATCATCGGGCGGCTGTCGGGCAGGGTCGGCCGGCGGCCCAGCCAGGCGTTCCGATCCAGGCGCCGGTCCAGCGGGAAGGCCTCGCGGGCGCGGGCCTCCGCCAGGTCGAGCTGCTCCGGGCGGGCTGGCGCCTCGCACGCATCCAGCTCCACGCCGGTGGTCAGGCGCAGGCCCCGGGCCATGGGCGAGAGCACGTAGCCGCCGCCCGTATCGTGGACGGGGCGCGACAGGTTTGCGCCTTCCAAGCCGCTGTAGTGCATGTGATAGCCCCTCTCGAATGCCAGGGGCAAGCCGATGCCTGCGGTTTTCAGGATGTCTTTGGACCAGGGGCCCAGGGCCACGACCAGCCTGTCCGCGGACAGCGACGCGCAACCGTCCGCTCCGAGGACCGTCCAGCGCTGGCCGTCGCGGCGGATGGCGCGGGCAGTCATTTGCGTGAAGGCGCCGCCACGGCGGCGGAACAGATCGGCATAGGCCGCGGTGACTTCGTGCGGATCATCGACGGAATACGAGCCCTGGATCCACAGCGCCCGGGGGAAGATGGGCGAGAGGGCGGGTTCGAGCTCGGCGAGCTCCGCCGCGTTCAGGGCCTGGGTCGGCACCTGGTATTGCGCATAGGTCCTGCGGGCCAACTCGCTGCCGTTCCACGCCTGTTCCGACCGGTACAGCAGCATCCAGCCCGTATCGCGCAGCCGGCGCAGGGCGCCGGCCTCGCCCAGCAAACGCAGGTGCTCGGGCGCGGACAGGCGGATCAGCCCGTCCAGGGCCGCCACGGTTTCCTTGAAGACCGGAGCCCGCGCGTTGAGGAGAAAGCGCGCCGCCCAGCCCGCATTCTTCGCCAGGTAGTTCCAGCGGTAGCGGAACTGGACCGTGTCGTTTTTCAGGAGCTTGGGCAACTGGGCCCACAGGCCGGGGTGGTTGAAGGGCATGAGCGAGCTGCGGGCGATCACGCCCGCATTGCCCAGCGAGGTCTCGCGTCCGGGTTCCTGCCGGTCGACCAGGGTGACCGTCATGCCCCGGCGCAACAGCTCAAGCGCGCTGCATACTCCCACGATGCCCGCGCCGAGGACGATGACCTGCTTTCCCATAGGCTTCCACCCGAATTCCGCCAAAAGCCGCCGTGTCGCCGGCGGGGACGCCGAATTGTATTGCAGCGGCGCGCCTTCGCGTCAGGCTTGCGGCGGAGCCTGGCCGAGGATCCTGCCCGCCGCCACGACGCCCCACCACGCGGCTTCCTCGAACACGGAATAGCCGGACAGGTCGGCATGCGCGAACAGCACCGGGCCATCCGCTACGCGCAGGGCGGCCAGGCCGGCGTTGGACAGGTAGCCGCACAGCGGCGTGGCCATGGCGTGGCCGCGCACCGTGATCTCCAGCGCGCGCGCGTGCCGCCAGAATTCCTTGCCGTACGCGGCGATCAGGTCCGCGGCGGCTTGCGCGCGCAGCGCTTCGGGGCTGGCCGCCGCCAGCCATTCCCGCGCGGCTTGCGGCGTCTGCGCGCTGAGCGCGTGATAGGCCGTGAAGACGCTGCGCGGCGACGGGGCCACGCGCAGCAGCTGGTGCGTCGACACGACATAACCCAAACCCTGTCCGCCATAGACCACGTTGTCCCAGGACAGCGGCTCGCCGGGGGCTTCCGTCGGATAGCCGTCCATGAGGAAGTTCGACACCATCCAGGGCGCGTGCGCAGACGTGTGCACGGCCGGATCGTAGCCATAGTCGCGGATGTCGGGCAGGATGCGCTGCGCGACGAACAGCGGCATCGCGCAAACCGTGCGGCGGGCCTGCACGGTGTAGGCGGCCGCAACGGGGCCGGGAGCAAGACAGGTAACCAGGGGGCCGGCGCGAGTTTCCTGGATGCGGACGGCGGTGCCGGCGATCAGCCAGTCGGCGTGGCCCAGCTTGCGCGTGATGGCGCCGCGCATGCGGTCGGCCAGCACGGAAAGGCCGCCGGGCCAGGTCAGCACGGCGCCTTCCCCGGCATTGGCGGCGTGTCCGTCGCGGCTGGCGAAATAGTGCAGGCCGGCCCAGGCCGAAACCACGTCGTAGCGCGCGCCGTAGTCGTCGCGGCAGCAGTAGTCCAGGTACCAGTGCAGCGCCGGCGAGGAATAGCCTTCGCGCTCCAGCCAATGCTTGAACGTGATGGCGTCCAGCGCGCGCCAGGCCGGATCGCGGGACGACAGCGCCAGCGGGATGCTGAAGACCTTGCGGCCGTCGCTGCCGGTTTCGGCGCGCAGGCGCTCGACCCACGCGAGAAAGCGGCGGTGCTGGGCGACGTGCGCCTCGGGCAGGCCGGCCATGGGCAGCAGGCCGTCTTCCCAGCGGCCGTCGCGCAGCAGCCGCTCCTGGGGCGAATGCGCGATCACGGCCTCGTCGTAGTACGGGCGGACCTCGCCCGCGCCGCTTTCGATGATGCCGAAGTCGGACAGCATCTCGCGCACGTGCGAGGACGCCAGGGACGGCAGGGGCAGGTAGTGGGCGCCCAGCGGGTAGTCCAGGCCGTCGCGCCGGCCGGCGGCCGCGTTGCCGGCGAACTCCGGGCCTTGCACCACGACGAAGTCCGTATGTCCTTCGCGCGCCAGCTTCCAGGCGCAGGACAGGCCCGCGATCCCCGCGCCCAGGATAGCCACGCCATGCCGGCGGCTTGCCGCGGGCTGCGGCCACGACGCGCCGTCGCGCAGGGCGTGGCCGGCCTGCATGCCGGGGTAATGGATGTCGGCCGTGGTCTCGACGATGCGCGAACGCCAGTAGCCGGCGGCGCCGGCGGCCGCGGCCGTGGCCGCGCCCAACAGGAAGCTGCGGCGGCGCATCAGCGGATGACCTGCCGCCAGTCCTCGTCGAAGTAGCGCACGAGCGACTGCTCATTCAAGCGATTGGGCGGCATCGCGAGGGCCGGCATGTCGGCGGGGAAATGGAATAGCTCGCGCGTCGTGACGGGATCCAGGTAGCGCGCGGCCACCGTGATCTTCTCGGGAGGCGTGTAGTCCTTGCGCTTGCCGGCCAGGATGAAGCCCCAGTCGCCGAAGGAGGGCACGTAGACGTGATACGGCCAGGTGTTCAGGCCGGCCTCCTTCAGGGTGGCGTCCACACTCCAGAACGAACGCGGCGCGAAATAGGGCGAGGTGGACTGGACGACGAGGTAGCCGTTCTCGGCCAGGTGGCGCGCCATCAGGTGGTAGACGGGCACCGAGTACAGGCGGCCCAGGCCGAAATTGGACGGGTCGGGAAAGTCCACCACGATGAAATCGTAGACCTCGGCGTGCGTCTCCAGCCAGCGGCCGGCGTCGTCGTTGATGACCGTGACCCGCGGGTCCTTCAGGGATCCTCCGTTCAGCCGGGTCAGCGGCTCGGAGCGCGAGAACAGGCCCGTCATGGCGGGGTCCAGGTCCACCAGCGTCACGCGCTCGACGTGCCTGTACTTGAGGATCTCGCGCACGGCCAGTCCGTCGCCGCCGCCAAGCACCAGCACGTTGCGCGCCCAGGGCAGGGCCTGCAGGCCGGGGTGCACCAGGGACTCGTGGTAGCGGTGCTCGTCGCGCGACGAGAATTGCAGGTTGCCATTGATGTACAGGCGCAGGTCGTCGTGCCAGCGCGTGACGACCAGGCGCTGGTACGGCGTGGTCTCGGCATGCACGACTTCATCGCCGTACAGGCCTTTCTCGGCCCACGCCGTCATGCTGCCGGAATACAGGAAGCCCAGGCCCAGCAGCCCGATCACCACGCAGGCCCGGACGGCCCGCTCGCCAGGCCGGCGGACCTCGGCGCGGAACAGCCAGGTGGTCCACAGCGCCACGCTCGCATTCAGCATGCCGAACAGGAAACCGGTGCGCAGCAGCCCCAGCTTGGGCGCGAGCAGCAGGGGAAACACCAGCGAGACGGCGAGCGCGCCCAGGTAGTCGAAGGTCAGCACGCGGCTGACGATTTCCCGGAATTCGGTCTTGCGCTGGTTGAACACGCGCATCACCAGCGGAATCTCCATGCCGACCATCAGGCCGATGATGAAGACGCCGACGTACAGGGCGGCGCGAAACGGCGCGGACAGCCAGGCGAAGACGAGGAACAGCACCGCCGCGGAAACGCCGCCCAGCAGCGCGACCAGCAGCTCCACGTCGATAAACCGATTCAAAACGTCTTCGTCTCTTACATATTTTGACAACCATGAGCCGATGCCCATGGCGAAGAGGTAGCAACCGATGACGGAAGAGAATTGGAGTATCGAATCCCCAAGCAAATAGCTGGCGAGCGCGCTGCTGATGAGCTCATAGCCCAGGCCGCAGGAGGCGACGATCAGTACCGAGAGGATGAGAACGCGGTCGCGCATGAGGTGTCCGACACGAAAAATGCGTTCGCAGTATATCGAAGCCCGCGTATATACTGCGCGCAATTGGGAGGCTGGCAATGGGAGAAGCAATGCATCCGGCGGTGACCTATCTGATTTATATGGCATCGGCGCTCGCCATGCTGGGCATCTTCACCGCGGTCTATACGGCCGTCACGCGCTATCGGGAATTCGAACTCATCCGCGAAGGCAATATCGCCGCCGTGCTCTCGTACGGCGGCGCGCTGGTGGGCTTCAGCTTCACGCTTTGCTCCAGCATCGCGGTGCATGCGAGCTTCGTCATGTTCCTGGTCTGGGGCGTCGCCGCCATGCTGGTCCAGATTGTCGTGTACGTGGTGGTGGCGCGGTGCATCCGCGGCATGAACGACGCGATCGAGGAAAACAATATCGCCATGGGCGGACTGATCGGTTCGATCTCGATCGCCGCCGGCATCGTCAACGCCGCCTGCCTGACCTGATCCCGCCAGGCGCGCCGACTCCGACCCCACAGGAGGACATTCCATGAGTCTCGGTTCATTCATCCGCAAGCAGTTCATCGACATCCTGCAATGGAACGAGGATCGCGACGGCGTGCTCGCCTGGCGCCATCCGATGCAGGACTTCGAAATCCAGTACGGCGCCAGCCTGACGGTGCGCGAATCGCAGATGGCGGTTTTCGTCAACGAGGGCAAGGTGGCTGACGTGTTCGGCCCCGGCATGTACAAACTGACGACGCAGACCCTGCCGATCCTGACCTACCTGAAGAACTGGGACAAGCTGTTCGAGTCTCCCTTCAAATCGGACGTGATCTTCTTCAGCACGCGGCTGCAGCTGGGCCGGCGCTGGGGCACGGCGCAGCCGGTCACGTTGCGCGACAGCGAGTTCGGCATGGTGCGCCTGCGCGCGTTCGGCGTGTATTCGTACCAGATCTCCGATCCCGGCAAGTTCTACCGCGAGATCAGCGGCACGCGCGACGAATACACCGTGGACGACCTGGAGGCGCAGCTGCGCAACATGGTGGTCGCGGCCATGACCACGGCGCTGGGCGGCTCGAAGGTGCCGTTCCTCGACATCGCCGGCAACCAGGGGCTGATGTCGCAAAGCATCGGCGAGCAGCTGGCGCCGGTGTTCGACCGCTACGGCGTCAGGCTGGACAACTTCACAGTGGAAAACGTCTCGCTGCCGGAAGAACTGCAAAAGGCGCTGGATACCCGGATCTCCATGGGCATGGCCGGCGACCTGGGCAAGTTCACCCAGTACCAGACCGCGACATCGATCCCGCTGGCGGCGCAGAACGAGGGCGGCATCGCCGGCATCGGCGCGGGCCTGGCGGCGGGCGCCGCGCTGGGCCAGACCATGGCGCAGGGCCTGGGCGCGGCCCAGGGGCAGCCGCCGCAACAGGCGCCGCAGCAGGCGCCGGCCGCCGCGGCGAATGCGGATCCGGTGCAGCGCCTGCAGCAGCTCAAGGATCTGCTGGACAAGGGGCTGATCACCGCGGCGGACTACGATTCGGCCAAGGCCGAAGTGCTGAAGAAACTGACCAACTAGCGCCAGCAGGCCCCAATGCAACAGGTTCTGTGCCCGCAGTGCGGCGCCCCCGTCAAGTTCACGTCCACCGCCTCCGTGATGGCCGTTTGCGGCGCCTGCCGCAGCACGTTGCTGAAGGATGCCGAGTCGGTCAAGCGCATCGGCGAGATGGCGGACGTCCTGGAAGACTACTCGCCCCTGTGCCTGGGCGCGGCGGGCAAGCACGATGGCAAGCGCTTCGACGTGATCGGCCGCATCCAGCTGCGGTACGGGGAAGGTTTCTGGAACGAGTGGTACCTGTGGTTCGAGGATGGCTCCGACGGCTGGCTGTCGGACGCGTCGGGCCAGTACGCCGTGACCCGGCGGCGCAAGGTGAAGGGCGCGCAGGGCATGCCGGCGTTCGAGGACATCGCGCCGGGCGACGAAATGAAGCTGGACGGCCAGCGCTTCACGGCCTCCGATGTGCGGGCCTGCCAGGCGGGCGGCGCGCAAGGCGAACTGCCGTTCGTGCCGGGCGAGGGCTGGCAGGCGAAGGTAGCGGACTTCCGCAGCCTGGACGCGTTCCTGACGCTGGATTTTTCCGATGGCCCCGATCCGGCGCTCTACATCGGCAAGGCCTTCGACCTGTCCGCCATGCAGGCCGGCTCGCTGCGCACCAACGAACAGGTCGAGGAAACGGCCGGCCGTTTCCGAGGCCAGATCAAGGCGCTGGACTGCCCGAATTGCGGCGGCCCGATAAGTTTCGTGGCCGCCATGGCCACTCAGGTGGTCTGCCCTTCGTGCGCGGCCGCGGTCGATTGTTCGGGCCCCACCGCCGAAGTGATCGAAAAGGCCCGCAAGGTCAAGGCGATCAAGACCACGCTGCCGCTGGGCGCGCAGGCCAGGATCGACGGGGCCGCCTACACCCTCATCGGGCTGATGAAATGCGCCGACCCGGATCCCGATGAGCCCTCGGACTGGATCGAGTACCTGTTGTTCAACCCGGCCAAGGGTTTCATCTGGCTGGTGGAAACCGACGAGGGCTGGGAGCGCGCGCAGGTCTGCGATACCTGGCCCAGCCACAACAACGCGACCAGCGTGCGCTGGCGTTCCAAGCTGTACCACAAGCTGTACGACTACACCTCGCGGGTCGAATTGGCGCTGGGCGCCTTCAACTGGCGGGTGAAGGTGGGCGACAGCACCAGGATCACGGACTACAAGGCCGGCACCCTGAAGCTGACGCGCGAATTGAGCGAGTCGGAACTGGGCTGGTCCGCCTCCGGCCCCGTGGCGCCCGCGCAGCTGGCCGAATGGTTCGGCGATCCCGAACTCGCCAAGCAGAAGGCCATGCCCCGCAGCGGCGGGGGCGGGGGCTACCGCAAGTGGGCCTGGACGGCGATGATCGCGCTGGGTTTCCTGAACCTGGGCAATATTTTCAGCGGACGCTTCATCCCGATCCTGATCGGCATGGCGTTCCTCTGGTTTCCCGCCACGCTGGCGGACAAATTTTCGGGCAAGGACGAATAGCGAGATGGGCAAGATCCTGTACGCCATCTATGCCGTGGTGGTCGTGCTGGCCACGACGGGCGCGAGTTCGACCGGCGGCGGCTACACCAGCGGCGGCGGCAGCAGCTGGGGCGGCAGCTCCGGCAGTTCGGGGTGGTCGTCGGGCGGATTCCACAAGTGACGGTGCACGCCACTCCCGGCCGTCACGTGCTGGCGGATTTCCGCGGCGTGCGGGCGGACCTCCTGACGGACCCGCTGGCGCTGGAGCGCCAGCTGATCGAGGCGGCGCAAGCCGCGGGCGCGCACGTGCTGAGCGCCCATTTCCATCATTTCGGCGCCGGGGCAGGGGTGACCGGCGTCGTCATGCTGAGCGAATCCCACATCAGCATCCATTCCTGGCCCGAGCACTGCTACGCGGCCCTGGACATCTTCATGTGCGGCGCGGCCCGCCCGGAGCTCGCGCTCTCGCACCTGCGGGACCGGCTCGCTCCGGAATCGGTGCGCGTCACCACGGTGGCGCGCGGCTGAAGGCCGCCGCACGTTTCCTTGATCTGGCGCAATCCTCCCCGGCGGATCGGATTGACTGGCGTTATATACCTATATATATTTCGATGCCGGCATATCCATTCCGCAGGGAGAAAATCATGTTCCGCAAACGTCAGATCGTGGCGCTTTCCATGGCCCTGGCCGCCACCTGGGCCTCGGGCGCCCATGCCGGCGACCTGGTGGTCTCGGCCGCCGCCAGCCTGACCAACGCATTCAAGGAAGTGGCGCGCGGCTACGAGCAGGAGCATGCCGGCACCAAGGTGGTCCTGAACTTCGGCGCCTCGGACGTGCTGCTGCAGCAGATCGTCAAGGGCGCGCCCGCCGACGTCTTCGCGTCGGCCGACCAGAAGGCGATGGACAAGGCCGTCGAGGAGAAGGCCGTCAAACCCGCTTCCCGCGTGGACTTCGCCGCCAACCAGGTCGTGCTGATCGTTCCCGCGGACAGCAAGGCGGACATCGCCGCGCTGAAGGACCTGACGCGCGACGACGTCAAACGCATCGCCTACGGCAATCCGGCGTCCGTGCCGGTGGGCCGCTATACGCAGGGCGCCTTGCAGGCCGCCGGCCTGTGGGATGCGGTGCAGGCCAAGAGCGTGCTGGCCCAGAACGTGCGCCAGAGCCTGGACTACGTGGCGCGCGGCGAGGTGGACGCGGGCTTTGTGTTCGCCACCGACGCGGCCATCATGGGCGACAAGGTCAAGGTGGCCGTGCGCGTGCCGTCCCAGACGCCGGTGACCTATCCCATCGCGGTGACCACGCGCGAGGCGGCCGCCAGGGAAGCCGAAAGTTTCGTTGCCTACGTGCTGTCTCCCGCCGGCCAGGCGATACTGTCGCGGTATGGTTTCCAGAAGCCCTGAGCTCCGTTGAATCGTAGGCATTGATGAGTGATCCGGTTTGGGTCCCGCTGCTGCTTTCGCTGAAAGTGGCGGGCTGGGCGACGCTGTTGGCTACCGTGTCCGGCACGGCCGCGGCCTATGCGCTTTCGCGCTGGCGCTGGCCCGGCCGCGATCTGCTCGACGCCATCCTCACCTTGCCGCTGGTGCTTCCGCCCACCGTGCTGGGGTATTACCTGCTGGTGCTGCTGGGCCGCCGCGGCGTCATCGGCGAGACGCTGGCCGGCTGGGGGATCGAACTGGTCTTTACCTGGCAGGGGGCGGTGATCGCGGCGTCCGTGGTGGCGTTTCCGCTCGTGTTCAAGTCGGCCCGCGCCGCATTCGAGAACGTCGACGCGCAACTGGAGAGCGCGGCCCGCGTGCTTGGAGTCTGCGAGGCGGGGGTCTTCTTCCGGGTGACGCTGCCCCTGGCCGCGCGCGGCATCGCCGCGGGCGTGCTGCTCGCCTTCGCGCGGGCGCTGGGCGAATTCGGCGCCACCCTGATGATCGCCGGCAACCTGCCCGGGCGCACCCAGACCCTGTCGGTCGCCATCTACGAGGCCGTGCAGGCGGGCGACGACGCCACGGCCAACCTGCTGGTGCTGGTGACTTCGGCGACCTGCGTCGTGGTCCTGCTGCTGGCCGGAAGGCTGGTGCCCGTCACCGGCGGCCGGCGCGATGGAGGGCGGCGATGAGCGTGAACATCCATGTGCGCAAGCAGATGACGTCGGGCGGGCAGCGCTTCGACCTGGACGTGGCTTTCGAGTCGTCGGCCAAGCGTATCGCGCTGTTCGGTCCGTCCGGCGCGGGCAAGAGCCTGACTCTGCGGGCCGTGGCCGGGCTGCTGCGGCCGGACGCGGGGCGCATCGAAATCAATGGGCGCGTGCTGTACGACTCCAAGGCGGGCATATGCCTGCCCGCGCAGTCTCGCCGCGTCGCCTACCTGTTCCAGGACTACGCCCTGTTTCCCCACCTGACCGTGGCGCAGAACATCGCGTTCGGCCTGCGCCGAGGCTGGCGCAATCCGCCCCGGCGCGAGGTCTCTCCCCGGGCGCAGCGCTGGGTCGACGCCTTCGAGCTGCGCGCCATCGTGGGCAGCTACCCGAGCGAAATCTCGGGCGGCCAGAAGCAGCGGGTGGCCCTGGCGCGCGCGCTCATGCTGCAGCCCGACATCCTGTTGCTGGATGAACCGTTCTCGGCGCTGGACGCGCAGCTGCGGGGCAAGATGCGCCTGGAGCTCAACGCGCTCCAGCGGCAGCTGGACGTGCCGATGCTGGTGATCACGCATGACCCGGCCGACGTGGATGCGCTGGCGGACGAGGTGTTCGAGGTGCGCGAGGGCAGGGTGCGCCGTTACGACGCGGACGTGGGGGTGTAGGATGGGTTACGCGCGTTCGACATTCGAGTTCTTGCTCAAGGACTCTCGCGCTGCACCCATCCTACTCCAGGACCCCCAGAATCACGCTGGACGCCTTGAATATCGCGACGGCTTCGGCGCCGACGTCCAGGCCGAGATCGTTCGCGCTTTCGTTCGTCACGATGGCGGCCAAGGTGGCGCCGCCTTCCAGGCCGATCAGGATTTCGCTATTCACGGCGCCGGGACGCAGCGCGGTGATCGTGCCCGGCAACTGGTTGCGCGCCGACAGGCGCAGGCCGGGCCCGGGCGCGCCGACGATGACGGCCGAGGCCTTGACCAGCGCGATCGCCTCCTTGCCCACGGCCAGCCCCAGCTCCTGCGTGCTTTCGCGCGTGATGGTCGCGGTAATGGCCAGGCCGCCCGCGATGCGCAGCACGATCTCGTCGTTGACGGCGCCCTCGCGGATTCGGATGACGGTGCCCAGGAGTTTGTTGCGCGCGCTGGTTTTGAGCATGAAGCGCTTCATCAGGTCGATATCGCCGCCGGGATCCACGCCGGCGCGGGTCAGGTTTTCCATGAATTTGCGGTGCTCGGCCTCGAGCGCGCGGAAGGTCGCGATCAGGCGGCGGGCGCGGTCGGTCAATTGGGTGCCGCCGCCGCCCTTGCCGCCTGCCGCGCGGATCACCAGCGGTTCGCCGGCCAGGTTGTTCATGGCGTCGATGGCGTCCCACGCTCCCTTGTAGCTCATGCCCACGGCGCGCGCGGCGTTCGTGATCGAGCCGGTGGCGTCGATCTGCGCGAGCAGGTCTATGCGGTTTTTTCCGCCCCAGGTCTGGGCGCCGGAACGAAACCAAATCGAGCCGTCGAGTTCCAACATCGGTATCGGGCCTGTCGTCAGGCCAGGGTATGGGACAACGGCCAAGTTTACTGGACGGGAGCGGCGCCGGCGGAGGCGGCCGCTATGATGAGAATGAGATTCTGTTGATATTTCGCAGGCTTCGCGGCACTATGGTTACGCCTTGGGCTCTCGGAGAAAACAACATGAAAGCGTTGAAACTGCTGGCGGCGGGTTCCATGACTGGGTTGCTGGCGGCGTGCGCGTCGGGCCCCACGGTGAAGGGCGACTACGACCACCAGGCCGACTTCGCCCAGTACCGCAGCTTTGGATTCATGTCGCCCCTGGGCACGGACCGGGCGGGCTACAGCACCCTGCTGACCGAGAGGCTGAAGACCGCCACGCGCGGCCAGATGGAGATGCGCGGCTATGTCTACAGTGCCTCCAATCCTGACCTGCTGGTCAATTTCGGCGCCAAGCTGCAGCAGAAGGTGCAGGTCACCCCGGCGCCGCCGATGGGTCCATACTACGGCTACCGCGCCGGGTTCTATGGCGGCTGGCCCGGCTATGGCTGGGGCGACGACGTCTATCAATACACCGAGGGCACCCTGAACATCGACCTGGTCGACGCGCGCCGCAAGCAGCTGGTGTGGGAAGGCGTGGCGGTGGGCGAGGTCCAGGACCAGGATCAAGACCTCGCGGGCTCCGAACAGCGCGCGGAGAAGGTGGTTGCCCGGATTTTCGCCAAGTATCCGTTCCGGGCGGGCGTCGCCGCGCCGCAATTGCCGGACAAGCGCAAACCGTAGGTTCCGCCCATATCTGAAGGAAGGTCGCATGAGCGTACGCCGCAAGGCTCCGTCGCAAGATACCGGCGATACGCCGTCCTATGAAGTCGTCGCCCTGGTGCTACAGGGCGGCGGCGCGCTCGGAGCCTATCAGGCCGGGGTGTACCAGGGCCTGCACGAGGCCGGCATCCGGCCCAATTGGATCTCGGGCATTTCCATCGGCTCGATCAACGCCGCCATCATTGCCGGTTCCCCCGAGGACGAGCGCGTGGAGCGGCTGCGCGGCTTCTGGGAAAGCATCTGCCGGCCGGCGGCGTTCGCGCCCATGCCCTGGGGCGATACGGTGCAGGACATGTTCGCGGGCCTGCCTTTCGGTTTCGGTTCACCCGTGCTGAACGGGCAGGTGTCGGCGTTGCAGGCCCTGTTTGCCGGGCAACCGGGCTTTTTCAAACCGCGTTTTCCGCCGCCCTACCTGGTGCATGGCAGGGGGGCGGCCTCCACCAGCTTCTACGACACGACGCCCCTGGCCTCGACCTTGCGCCAGTTCGTCGATTTCGATCTGCTCAATAGCGGGGCCGTGCGCGCCAGCTTTGGCGTCGTGAACGTGCGCAGCGGCAACTTCGCGTATTTCGACAGCCTGAAGGATACCCTGGGCCCCGAGCACATCATGGCCTCGGGCGCCTTGCCGCCGGGCTTTCCGTCCGTCGAGATCGGCGGCGAGCACTACTGGGACGGCGGCATCGTGTCCAACACGCCGCTGGCGCAGGTGCTGACCACGGACAACATGCGCGACACGCTGGCGTTCCAGGTGGACCTGTGGCCGGCGCGCGGCGGTTTGCCGACCTCGCTCGAAGAGGTGGCCGAGCGGCAGAAGGACATCCAGTATTCCAGCAGGACCCGTCTGGTAACCGACCAGTTGCGGCGCGTGCTGAAGCTGCGGCACGGCCTGCAGCGCCTGCTGGAGCGCCTGCCGGAGGCCGAGCGCAATGCGGCCGACCTCGCCGACATCCGCAGGCTGTCGCACACGCCCGCCACCAACATCGTCAACCTCATCTACGAGTCCAAGCACCGCGAGCGCTATTCCAAGGACTACGAGTTCGGCACCGAGGCCATGCGGGAACACTGGGAGTCCGGGCTGGCCGACATACGCCATACGCTGGCCAAGCCCGGCATTCTGGCGCGTCCCACGCAAGACAGCTGCTTCGTGACCCACGACATCCACCGCAACGGCACGCGCGGTTGAGGCGTGCCGACTGTTGATTCCATGCACAAAATCCACCCCCGCGCAGGGTTTGAAGCCGCAAAAGTCAGTGATTTCCCCAATAACTGAGTTACATTAACGGGCTATTCACGTGCCTTGATAACGCATGCTTTTATTTTGATCGCGGGCAAAAGTCGCGGTTAAATACTGCGATTGCTTGACGCGACTACGGTTTACAACGCTACGCGGGGGTTTCAATGCGGTTTTCGCCTAAACGTGTTTCGGGGCTGGCTATCTCCGGTGGAGTCCTCGCGCTGATATTGGCGGGTTGCGGTGAAAAGCCGCAGATGAACCCCGGCATGCCCCAGGTCAGCGTCGTCACGATCCAGCCGCAGCGCGCACCCATCGTCTCGGAATTGCCTGGCCGCGTCGATGCCGTCCGGGATGCCCAGATCCGTTCGCGGGTCACCGGCATCGTGCAGAAGATCACCTTCGAGCAGGGCGGCGACGTCAAGGAAAACCAGCTGCTCTTCAAGATCGACCCGGCGCCTTACAAGGCGGCCTACGATCAGGCGACGGCGCAGCTCAAGCAGGCGCAGGCCAATCTGTTCAGCGCCAAGCTGCTGGCCGACCGCTATGCGCCGCTGGTCAAGGCCAACGCCGTGAGCAAGCAGGAATACGACAACGCCGTGGCCTCGTACCGCCAGGCGGACGCTTCGGTCGCCGCCGCCAAGGCCGCGCAGGACAACGCCGCGATCAACCTGGGCTACACCGACGTCACGTCCCCCATCACGGGCCGCATCGGCAAGCCGCTGGTCACCGAGGGCGCGCTGGTCGAGGCCGCTTCCGCCACGCAGATGGCCATCGTGCAGCAACTGGATCCGATCTACGTGGACTTCACCCAGTCCACGGCGGAACTGGCGTCCCTGCGCCGCGCGTTCGCCAGCGGCCAGCTGCAGCAGGTCGGCAAGGACACGGCGCGCGCCACGATCGTCCTGGAAGACGGCACCGAGTACGGCCAGCCCGGCAAGCTGCTGTTCACGGGCATCACGGTCGATCCGTCCACCGGCCAGGTGAACCTGCGCGCCGAGGTGCCCAATCCCGATGGCATCCTGTTGCCCGGCATGTACGTGCGGGTGCGCCTGGAGCAGGGCGTGGACGACAAGGCCCTGATGGTGCCGCAGCAGGCGCTGCAGCGCACCGCGGACGGCATGCAGAGCCTGATGCTGGTCAAGGACAACAAGATCGAGCAGGTGCCCGTGACCACCGGCGGCGCCATCAAGAACGAATGGGTCGTCACCAGCGGCCTGAAGGCCGGCGACGTGGTGGTCGTGGAAGGCTTCCAGAAGATCCGCCCCGGCGCGCCGGTGCAGGTCAGCCAATGGGCCAAGAAGGGCGGGGCGGCAGCGCCCGGCGCCCAGCCCGCGGCGCAGCCGGGCGCCAAGCCGGCGGAGCCCGCCCCGCAGCCTGGCGCCAAGCCGGCCGAGCCTGCGCAGCAGGACAAGGCCGCAGGCCAGAAATCTTAAGCGGCACGCGGCGCTTGCGCCGCGTTCCTCTTTCGTGAGCATCGCTTTCAGAGTCAGCCCACATGCCGCAATTTTTCATTGATAGACCGATTTTCGCCTGGGTAGTCGCCCTGTTCATCCTGCTGGCCGGGATCCTGGCCATCCCGAACATGCCGGTTTCGCAGTACCCGGACGTGGCGCCGCCCGCCATCACGATCACCGCTACCTATCCCGGCGCCTCGGCCAACGAAGTGGCCGAGCAGGTCACCAGTATCATCGAAGACCAGCTCAACGGCGCCAAGGGCCTGATCTACTACGAGTCGGTCAGCGATTCCTACGGCACCTCGACCATCACCGCGACCTTCGCGCCGGGCACCAATCCCGACCTGGCGCAGGTGGACGTGCAGAACCGCGTCTCCAACGTGGTCGCGCAGCTGCCTACCGCCGTGCAGCAGCAGGGCCTGCAATACGAGCAGACCAGTACCGGCTTCCTGATGGTGGCGGCGGTGTCGTCCACGGACGGCACGCTGGACCAGACCGCGCTGGCCGACTACATCACCCGCAACATCAAGAACCCGGTGTCGCGCGTGCCCGGCGTGGGCCAGTTCCAGCTGTTCGCCGCGCCGCGCGCCATGCGCGTCTGGGTCGATCCGGCCAAGCTGGTGGGCTTCAACCTGAGCATGTCGCAGGTGAACCAGGCGATCGCCAGCCAGAACGTGGTGATTTCCGGCGGCAGCATCGGCGCGCCGCCCAACCCGGATTCGCAGCGCATCACCGCCACCGTCACGGCCAACGGCCAGCTCAGCACGGTGGAAGGCTTCGGCAAGATCGTCCTGCGCGCCAACACCGACGGCTCCAAGGTGCTGCTGCGCGACGTGGCCCGCATCGAAGTCGGCGCGGACAACTACCAGTTCGGGGCCCGCCTGAACGGCAAGCCGACGGCGGCGTTCGCCATCGTGCTGTCGCCGGACGCGAACGCGCTGGCGACCGCGCAGGGCGTGCGCCAGCAGATGGAAGAGCTGTCCAAGTACTTCCCGGGCAATATCACCTATTCCATTCCCTACGACACCGCTCCCTACGTGAAGGTGTCCATCGAGCAGGTGGTCCATACCCTGGTCGAGGCCATGGTCCTGGTGTTCCTGGTCATGTACCTGTTCCTGCAGAACGTGCGGTACACCCTGATTCCGGCGCTGGTGGTGCCGGTGGCCATGCTGGGGGCCTTCGCGGTCATGCTGGCGCTGGGCTTCTCCATCAACGTACTGACCATGTTCGCCATGGTGCTGGCCATCGGGATCCTGGTGGACGACGCCATCGTGGTGGTCGAGAACGTCGAGCGGATCATGGCGACCGAGGGGCTGCCGCCCAAGGAGGCCACCAAGAAGGCCATGCCGCAGATCAGCGGCGCCATCGTCGGTATCACGCTGGTGCTGGTGACCGTGTTCCTGCCGCTGGCCTTCATGAGCGGTTCCGTGGGCGTGATCTACCGCCAGTTCTCCGTGGCTATGGCCGTGTCGATCTTCTTCTCGGCGCTGCTGGCCCTGACCTTCACGCCGGCGCTGTGCGCCACCATCCTCAAGCCGGTGCCCAAGGGGCACCACGACGAGAAGAAGGGCTTCTTCGGCTGGTTCAACCGCAAGTTCGACGCCACCACCCACGGCTACCAGAACTGGGTGTCGCGCATCCTGCACAAGGGCGGCCGCATGATGCTGGCGTTCCTGCTGCTGGTCGTGCTCCTGGGCTGGCTGTACCTGCGCCTGCCGTCGTCGTTCCTGCCCGAGGAAGACCAGGGCTACGTGGTCAGCAACATCGAATTGCCCACGGGCGCCACGGCGAACAGGACGGTCGAGGTCATCGAACAGGTCGAGAAGTACTTCTCGGGCGTGTCCGCGGTCGAAAACGTCATCGCGGTGCAGGGCTACAGCTTCAACGGCAACGGCCTGAACGCCGCCATCGCTTTCGTGACGCTCAAGGACTTCAGCGAGCGCAAGGCGCGCAAGGATTCCGCGGGGGCGATCGCGTTCAACGCCTTCGAGAAGCAGTTGATGGGGATCCACGACGCGCAGGTGTTCACCCTGGTGCCGCCCGCCATCTCGTCGCTGGGCAACGCCACCGGCTTCGACTTCCGCCTGCAGGATCGCGGCGCCGCCGGCTCCGAAGCGCTGGCGGCCGCCACCGGCGAACTGATGGGCATGGCCATGAAGAGCCCCGTGCTGTCCCAGGTCCGGATCACCGGCCTAGGCGCCGGCGCGCAGCTGAGCCTGACGATCGACCGCGACAAGGCGGCCGCGCTGGGTGTGGACTTCAACGAGGCCGCCTCGCTGATCTCCACCGCCGTCGGCTCCGCCTACCTGAGCAAGTTCCCCAACCTGGGCCGGATGCAGAACATCTGGGTGCAGGCGGACGCGCCGTACCGCATGCAGCTCAACGACGTGCTGCAGCTCAACGCGCGCAATGCCCAGGGCGGCATGGTGCCGCTGTCCACCTTCGTGAAGGCCGAATGGAAGCAGGGCCCCGTGCAGGTGGTGCGCTACAACAGCTACGAGTCCATGCGCATCAGCGGCGACGCCGCGGCGGGCTACACCACCGGCGAAGCCATGGCCGAGATGGAACGGCTGGTGGGGCAGCTGCCCCAAGGTTTCGGCTACGAATGGAACGGCCTTTCCTACCAGGAGCGCCAGGCCGGCAACCAGGCTCCCATCCTGATGGGCCTGTCGCTGCTGGTCGTGTTCCTGGTGCTCGCGGCCCTGTATGAAAGCTGGGCGATCCCGATCTCGGTGATGCTGGTGGTGCCGCTGGGCATGCTGGGCGCCGTGGCGCTGATCAGCGCGCTGGGCATGTCGAACGACGTGTACTTCCAGGTGGGCATGGTGACCGTGATCGGGCTGGCGGCCAAGAACGCCATCCTGATCGTGGAATTCGCCAAGGACCAGTACGCCCGCGGCATGGGCCTGTACGAGTCCGCGGTGGAGGCCGCCAGGCTGCGGTTCCGGCCGATCCTGATGACCTCGCTGGCCTTCATCCTGGGCGTGGTGCCGCTGGCCATGGCGACCGGCGCGGGCGCCGCCAGCCAGAAGGCGGTGGGCCTGGGCGTGCTGGGCGGCATGCTGGCCGCCACGCCGTTCGCGGTGATTTTCGTGCCGACCTTCTTCGTCGTCGTGCTGGGCCTGTTCAAGACGCGGCCCCGCCTGCTGGGCGCCGAACTGCGCGCCTTCGAGGAAGAGCAGGCCGCCAAGAAGGCCGCCGCCGAGACGGCGCCGGAAGCCGCGCAACATCCCGCACAACCCAACGGTGGCCAGGAGGGCAAGGAATGAAAGCCCTGAAGTTCAGACAGACCGCCTTGTCCGCCTTCGTGGCGGTGGCGTTGGCCGGCTGCTCGCTGGCGCCCGATTACAAGCGCCCCGACGCGCCGGTGTCGGGCTTGTGGCCCGACCAGCCGAAGGTGCAGTACGGCGGCTACGCCAAGCCCACGTCGCTGGGCATGCAGCCCTCCACCGGCGTCATGCCGCAGGACGGCACGCCCGCGGCCGAACTGGGCTGGCGCGAGTTCTTCCGCGATCCGCGCCTGCAGAGCCTGATCGCGCTGTCGCTGGAGAACAACCGCGACCTGCGGGTGGCGGTGCAGCGCGTCGAAGAGGCGCGCGCCCAGTACGGCATCCAGCGTGGCGCGCAATGGCCCAGCATCGGCGCCGGCATCCAGGGCCAGCGCCAGCACCTGCCCGCCAACATGCGGTCGCCCGGCGCCGGCTCCATCAGCAGCTCCTATCAGGCCGGCATCGGCCTGACCACGTTCGAGATCGACCTGTTCGGCCGCCTGCGCAATCTGTCCGAGGCGGCGTACCAGCAGTACCTGTCGACGGAGCAGGCGCAAAAAAGCGTGCACATCACGCTGGTGGGCGCGGTGGCGCAGTCGTATTTCAATCTGCGCGCCGCCGAGGTCCAGCTCGACCTGACGCAGCGCACCCTGGCCTCGCGCCAGGAGTCCTACAACCTCGTCAAGCGCCGCTTCGATGGCGGCGTGGCCTCCGAGCTGGATCTGAACCAGTCCAAGTCGCTGCTGGACTCGGCGTCGTCCGACCTGGCGCAACTGGCCCGCGCCCAGGCCCAGGCCACGAACGCCCTGGTGCTGCTGGTCGGCACCCCGCTGCCGCAAGACCTGCCCGCGCCGGCCACTTTCGGCCGCGACCAGCTCCTGGCCACCGTGCCGGCCGGCCTGCCCTCCGACCTGCTGGAGCGCCGCCCGGACATCATCGCCGCGGAGAACCAGCTGAAGGCCGCCAACGCCAACATCGGCGCGGCGCGCGCGGCGTTCTTCCCGACGATCTCGCTGACCGGCCTGCTGGGCGTGGCCAGCCCCTCGTTGGGCGATCTGTTCAAGGGTGGCCAGGGCTACTGGAGTTTCTCGCCCTCGATCACCACGCCGCTGTTCGCCGGCGGCAGCATCCGCGAAGGGCTGAACCTGGCCAAGGCGCGCGACAATATCGCCGTGGCGCAGTACGAGCAATCCATCCAGCAGGCGTTCCGGGAAGTGTCGGATGCGCTGGCGGGCGAAGCCACGTACGGGGCGCAGCTTGACGCCCAGCGCGCGCTGCAGGACGCGTCCGCGCGCACCCTGGAGCTGTCGAATCTGCGTTATACCAATGGTATCGACAGCTACCTGCAGGTGCAGACCGCGCAGGTGGACTTTTTCAATGCCCAGCTCGCGCTGGTCCAGACCGGCCTCGCGGCGCTGATCAACCGCGTGGAGCTCTACAAGGCCCTGGGCGGCGGCTGGGAAGAAACAACGAAAGTGCAATGATAGAACTTGGTGTAAACATCGATCACGTCGCCACGCTGCGGCAACAACGCCACACCGCCTACCCGGATCCGGTCGCGGCCGCGTTGCGCGCGGAAGACGCCGGCGCCGACCTGATCACGCTGCATCTGCGCGAAGACCGCCGCCACATCCAGGACGCGGACGTCTACGCGATCCGTCCGCAGCTGCGCACCCGCATGAATCTCGAATGCGCGGTCACGCCGGAAATGCTGGAGATCGCCTGCGCGGTCAAGCCCAACGACGTCTGCCTGGTGCCGGAAAAGCGCACCGAGCTCACGACCGAAGGCGGGCTGGAAGTGGCGGGCGCCATGGGCCCCGTGTCGGACGCGGTGGCCCTGCTGGCGGAAGCCGGCATCCGCGTGTCGCTCTTCATCGATCCCGACCCGGCGCAGATCGCTGCGGCGGCCAAGGCCGGCGCGCCGGTGATCGAACTGCACACGGGCGCCTACGCGGAAGCGGAAGGCGAGGCCGCCGAGGCCGAGCTGCAGCGCCTGCGCGTGGCGGTGGCCGAAGGGTTGCGCCATGGCCTGCGCGTGAACGCCGGTCATGGCCTGCACTACGGCAACGTCACGCCGGTGGCCGCGCTGGACGGGATTTCCGAGCTCAATATCGGCCATGCCATCGTGGCGCAGGCGGTGTTCGACGGCTGGGAGAAGGCCGTGCGCGACATGAAGGCGCTGATGGTGCAGGCTCGCCTGCAGGCGCTGCGCGGTCTGTGACCGCCCGCCGACCCGTTTCCGCCGCGAGCCGCGCGCCCACGCCCATGTCTGATACTCCCCGCGCCGCTACCCCAGCAGGGGCCATCGCCGGCATCGGCATGGACCTGCTGCGCATCGACCGCATCGAACGCGCGCTGGCGCGCCACGGCGACCGCTTCGCCGAAAAGATCCTGGGCGTGGACGAACTGCAGAAGTTCCATGCCCGCCGCGCCCGCGATCCGGCGCGGGGCCTGCGGTTCCTGGCGACGCGCTTCGCCGCCAAGGAAGCGTTCTCGAAGGCGATCGGGCTGGGGATGCGCATGCCCATGACCTGGCGGCGCGTGCAGACGTTGAACGCGCCCGGCGGCCGGCCCGTGCTGGTGATCGCGCCCGAGCTGCTGGACTGGTATGCCGAGCGCTTCGGCGCGGCCCACGTTTCCATAACCGACGAATCCGACATGGCCGCCGCCTACGTGGTGGTCGAACGCAAGCCCTGAACGCCGGGCCCAGTGTCCGCGGGCGGCTTGCCAGACTTAGACAGAAGGACAGCCTGACATGGCCAAGAAGAAATCCAGGGCGGTCCTGCCGCCCGGCCCCGTAATGGTCGATGTGGCGGGATACGCGCTGACGAAGGAAGAAAAGAAGCGCCTGCGCCACCCGCTGGTGGGCGGGGTGATCCTTTTCGCGCGCAATTTCCAGAACCGCCGCCAGCTCACCGCCTTGACGCGCCAGATCCACAAGGCCCGCAAGGAGCCGCTGCTGATCCTGGTGGACCACGAAGGCGGCCGCGTGCAGCGCTTCCGCGAAGATGGCTTCACTCCGCTGCCCGCGATGCGCGAACTGGGCGCGCTGTGGGAGCGGGATCCGCTCTTGGCGATGCGCCTGGCGACCGAGGCCGGCTACGTGCTGGCCGCCGAACTGCGCGCCTGCGGGGTGGACATGAGCTTCACGCCGGTGCTGGACCTGGACTACGGCGTCAGCAAGGTGATCGGCAACCGCGCGTTCCACCGCGATCCGCGCGTGGTCGCGATGCTGTCGCGCGCGCTCATCCAGGGCCTGCAGCTGGCCGGGATGTCGGCTTGCGGCAAGCATTTCCCGGGCCACGGTTTCGTGGAGGCGGATTCGCACCACGAGATTCCCGTGGACGAGCGCCCGCTCGAGCGTATCCTGGAGGAAGACGGCGCGCCGTACGCCTGGCTGGGAGACGCCATCCTGCCGTCCGTGATGCCCGCGCACGTGATCTATCCCAAGGTCGACCGCCACCCGGCCGGCTTTTCCAAGCGCTGGGTGCGCGACATCCTGCGCAAGCGCCTGGGCTACGACGGCGTGGTGTTCTCGGACGACCTGACGATGGAAGGGGCTTCGGTGGCCGGCGACATCCTGGCGCGCGCCAATGCCGCGCTCGGCGCCGGATGCGATATGGTGCTGGTATGCAACCGCCCGGACCTGGCCGACGATCTGCTGTCGCGCCTGGCGTTCGAGCATCCAGCCGAATCCGTGGCCCGGATCCGCCGCCTGATGCCGCGCTTCGCAGCGCCGGACTGGGATACCTTGCAGGCCGAAACCCGTTACCAGAATGCCCGACGACTTCAATCTCAAATCGTTCCTGGCTGACTTGCCGCACCTGCCGGGCGTTTACCGGCACCTGGATGCGGCCGGGGAAGTCATGTATGTCGGCAAGGCGCGCGACCTGAAAAAGCGCGTCTCGTCGTATTTCCAGAAGAACCTGTCCAGCCCCCGCATCGCCCAGATGGTCGCGAAGGTGGCGCGGCTGGAGGTGACGGTGACGCGCTCCGAGGCCGAAGCGCTGATCCTGGAAAACAATCTCATCAAGAGCCTGAAGCCGCGCTACAACATCCTGTTTCGCGACGACAAGTCCTATCCCTACCTGCTGATCACCGGCCATGCCTGGCCGCGCATTGCCTACTACCGCGGCGCCACCAATAAGCGCGGCCAGTATTTCGGCCCGTTCCCCAACGCCTGGGCCGTGCGCGAAACCATCCAGATCCTGCAGAAGGTCTTCCGCCTGCGCACCTGCGAGGACACGGTCTTCGCCAACCGTTCGCGGCCCTGTCTGCTGCACCAGATCGGCCGCTGCTCGGCGCCTTGCGTGGGCGCCATCGAGGCCGCCGAGTACGAGCGCGACGTGCAGCGCGCGGTGCGCTTCCTGAACGGGGAAGCGAAGGAAGTGATGGGCGAGATCGAGAGCAGGATGCTGCAGGCTTCCAGCGAACTGCGCTTCGAGGAGGCCGCCGCCCTGCGCGACCAGATGGGCTCGCTGGCGCGCGTGCTGCACCAGCAGACCATGGAGAACGTCAGCGGCGAGGACACCGACATCATCGCGGTGGCGATCGCCGGCGGCAAGGTCTGCGTGAACCTAGCCATGGTGCGCGGCGGCCGCCACCTGGGCGACAAGCCGTTCTTTCCGTCGCACGCCGAGGGCGAGGCGGCGGCGCAGGTGCTCGAGGCCTTCGTGGCCCAGCACTATGCCGACAACGCCTTGCCGCCCGTGCTGGTCTGTTCGCACGCCTTGCCGGACGCCGGCCTGATCGACCTGCTGGTGGAGCAGGCCGGCGGCCGGCCCGCGCGCGTGCTGACGCGGCCCCAGGGAGCGCGCCGGGCATGGCTGGAGCAGGCAGGCAAGAACGCGGAGATGGCCCTGGCGCGCGCGCTGACCGAGTCCGGCGCCCGCGCGGCCCGCACCCTGGCGCTGGCCGAGGCGCTGGAACTGGACACCGACGAGGCGGCCCTGGACGCGCTGCGCATCGAATGCTTCGACATCAGCCACACGGCGGGCGAGGCCACGCAGGCGTCCTGCGTGGTGTTCGAGCATCACGACATGCAGCCGTCGCTCTATCGCCGCTACAACATCGCCGGCATCACGCCGGGCGACGATTATGCCGCGATGCGCCAGGTGCTGACCCGGCGTTTCGCCAAGGTGGCCGACGGCGAGGCGCCCATGCCCGGCCTGGTGCTGATCGACGGCGGCAAGGGCCAGGTGGAAGTGGCGCGCAAGGTCTTCGTGGAACTGGGCCTGGACGTGCAGACGCTGGTGGGCGTGGCCAAGGGGGAAGGGCGCAAGGTCGGCCTGGAGACCCTGGTCTTCGCCGACGAGCGTCCGCCGGTCGCGCTGGGCGGCGAATCCGCCGCGCTGATGCTGATCGCCCAGGTGCGCGACGAGGCGCACCGTTTCGCCATCACCGGCATGCGCGCGCGCCGCGCCAAGGCGCGCAATGTGTCGCGGCTGGAAGAGATCGAAGGCGTCGGCGCCCGCCGCCGCCAGCGCCTGCTGGCCCGCTTCGGCGGATTTTCCGGCGTGGCGTCCGCCAGCATCGAAGACCTGGCGTCGGTGGACGGCATCTCCCAGGAACTCGCCATCCGCATCTATGAAGCCCTGCGATAGAGGATGGCGCCTATTCCTGTAAAGATCGCCCCCTATCCTCCACGCGACCCCTCCTGCGAGGCAAGTTCTGCATCCACAACCACGGCCGCCAAGCCAGGCCGCGCGGATCCGGCTCCGCCGGTCCGCAGAGGCGCCCCCCCTGGGGGAGGCGCCGCAGGCGCTTCGGAGGGGAGCTTGATGTAGCATACGGACACTATGCCAATTAACGTACCCATTATCCTGACATGGCTGCGCATCGCCATGATTCCGCTGGTGGTCGGGCTGTTCTACCTGCCCGATAGCTGGATGTCCGTGCCCACGCGCGACACCCTGGCTGCCTGGGCCTTCATCATTGCGGCGCTGACCGACTGGTTCGACGGCTGGCTGGCCCGCCGCTGGAACCAGACCTCCGCGTTCGGCGCCTTTCTCGATCCCGTGGCCGACAAGCTGATGGTCTGCGCCGCGCTGATCGTCCTGCTGGATCTCAGCCGCGTCGACGCCTTTATCTCCCTGATCATCATCGGACGGGAAATCACGATTTCCGCCCTGCGCGAATGGATGGCCAAGATCGGCGCCAGCGCCAGCGTGGCGGTGCATCGGTTGGGTAAATTCAAGACGGCCGCGCAGATGGTCGCCATTCCGTGCCTGTTGTACAACCAGCCGATCTACGGTGTCAGCACCAAGCTGCTGGGCGACGTGCTGATCGTCGTCGCGGCGGTGCTGACGGTGTGGTCCATGCTGTATTACCTGCAACGCGCCTGGCCCGCCATCCGCGAAAAGGCGCTGTAGTACCGGGGCTTGCCCCGCAAAACCAGAATACGGCGTCCGGACCCGGGCGCCGCCGGAGACAACCCGCGCAGCGCCGCAGGCGCCGCGCACCTTGCCGCCGCCCGCGGCCTTTTGCAATGAACACCGCTGCGAATACCCTGGCCATGGACGCCGCCGTCCGCCGGCGCGACTGGAAAATCATCCTGCTGATCGGGGTGGCCCATGCCTCCTCGCACTTTTTCCAGCTGGTCCTGCCGTCGCTTTACGTCTCCCTGGGCAACGAGTTCGGCCTGGACTTCGCCCGCCTGGGGTTGCTGGTTTCCACCTTCTACGTGGTGTCGGGCATCGGGCAGGCGTCATCGGGCTTCGTCGTCGACCGTGTCGGCGCGCGGCCGGTGCTGTGGTTCGGCCTGGCGTGCTTCGTGCTGTCGGGCCTGCTGATCGGCTCGGCCACGGGCTACGCCATGCTGATCGCGGCCGCGGTGGTGGGCGGCGTCGGCAACTCGGTGTTCCATCCGGCCGACTATTCCATCATCAACCATCGCATCACGGCGCCGCGGCTCGGCCATGCCTTCTCCACGCACGGGCTGACGGGCAACCTGGGCTGGGCGCTCACCCCCGTGTTCATCACGACGATCACCTTGCTGGCGGACTGGCGGGTGGCGGCCTACAGCGCGGCCGGGCTGGTCGCGCTGGTGCTGCTGCTGACCGTGCTGGGGCGCGACCTGCTCGGCGGTCCGTTGCCGCAAGACGGCCAGGCCGATTCCGAGGCCGGCAAGCCTGCCGCCAAGCCGGCCGCCAAGCCGCAGGAGGGCGTGCTCACCACCCTGGCGACGCTGCTGTCCAAGCCGGCGCTGTGGGGCGCGTTCCTGTTCTTCGCCTGCACCTCCATCGCCTTGTCGTCGGTGCAGAACTACACCATTCCGCTTCTGGGGCAGCTGTACGACCTGTCCAAGGTCGCCGCCAGTTCGGCGCTGTCGGGCTATATGGTGGCTTCCGCGGTCGGCATGGCCGCGGGCGGCTTCCTCGTGTCGGCCAACCCGCGCACCGAGCGCACGGTCATGGTGGCGCTCATCCTAGCGGGCCTGACGCTGGTCGTCCTGGCGCTGGGCCTGGTGCCCGCCGTGCTGGCCGCGCCCGTGGTCGCCCTGGCGGGCTTCTGCTCCGGCGTGGCGGCGCCTTCGCGCGACATGCTGATCCGCCGCGTGACGCCCAAGGGCGCCACCGGTTCCGTGTATGGGCTGGTCTATTCCGGCATGGACGTGGGCTCGGCCCTGGGGCCGCTGGCCTTCGGCCTGCTGCTGGACGCCGGCCTGCGCCAGGGGCCCTGGGTGGGCGCCGGCGTGGCGTTCGCCGCGGCGGCCCTGCTGGCCCAATGGATCGCCGTGCAGGCGCGGCGGGCAGAGCCCGCCGCCGCGGGCGGGGCGGCCGCGCGTTCCTGAACCTCGCGGGCGGGCCGCGCCGGCCGTTTGATGCGGCGCAAGGCCCGGACGGCTTCGGCCTGATGTAATAACCATGTAACTGAAAAGGTTATTACCCAGGAGAAGCATATGAGTAAGGCAAGCGCATTGCTGGCCGCGGGGATCGCCCTGGCCTGTTGGAGTCCTCTGGCCTCTGCCGCTTCGCAGGAACCGATACAGCCGGTGGAACCGGCCGTCATCAAGGAACCGGGCAAGGTAGCGCTGGGCAAGAAGCTGTTTTTCGATCCGCGCCTATCGCGGTCCGGCGCGATTTCCTGCAATTCCTGCCATAACCTCGCCATGGGCGGATCGGACAACCTCAAGGCGTCCATCGGCCACAAATGGCAGCAAGGCTCGATCAATTCCCCCACGGTGCTCAACTCCAGCCTGAACATCGCCCAGTTCTGGGACGGGCGCGCCAAGGACCTGCGCGAGCAGGCGGGCGGCCCCATCGCCAACCCCATGGAAATGGCGTCCACGCATGAGCTGGCCATCCAGGTCCTGAACTCCATTCCGGGCTACCGGGCGGAATTCAAGCAGGTCTTCGGCAACGACCGGATCACAATCGACGAGGTGACGGGCGCGCTGGCCGCATTCGAGGAAACGCTGGTCACGCCCAACTCACGGTTCGACCAATGGCTGCGCGGAGACAAGAAGGCGCTGACGGTGCGAGAACTGGCCGGCTACGAGCTCTTCAAGAACAGCGGTTGCGTTGCGTGCCACAACGGCGTGGCGGTAGGCGGCAATTCTTTCCAGAAGATGGGCCTGGTCGCGCCCTATCAGACGGATAACAAGGCCGAAGGCCGCGCCGCCGTCACGGGCAAGGACGCGGACCGCTTCAATTTCAAGGTGCCCACGTTGCGCAACGTGGCGTTGACCTACCCGTACTTCCATGACGGCGAGGCGGCCACGCTTGCGCAGGCGGTGGACGTGATGGGCCGGCTGCAGTTGGGCCGGACCTTCACGCCGGACGAGAACGCGCAGATCGTGGCTTTCCTGAAGACGCTGACGGGCGACCAGCCGGCGATCCAGTATCCGGTGCTGCCGCCGTCGGAGGACGACACGCCCAGGCCCGAGCCCTTCCAGAACTAGCGTGGGGCGGCTACTGGCGGACGGTGCGCAGGTCCGCCGGGGGAGCCGTCTCGAAGTTGCTGCGCCAGGGGTTGATGTCCAGGCCGCCCCGGCGGGTATAGCGCGCATAGACCGTCAGCTGATCGGGGCGGCAGGCCTGCATGATGTCGGTGAAGATGCGCTCGACGCAATGCTCGTGGAACTCCGCGTGCTGGCGGAACGACACGATGTATCGCAGCAGCGATTCGCGATCTATGGGCGCGCCGCGATAGCGGATCTGCACGCTGGCCCAGTCGGGCTGGCCCGTCACGGGGCAGTTCGATTTCAGCAGGCGCGATGCCAGCGTTTCCTCGACAGGGGCGCCCGGCCGCGTGCGCAGCAGTTCGGGTGCGGGTTCGTAGGTATCGATCTCGATGTCCAGCTTATCGATATAGATGCCGTCCAGCTCGCCCATCTGCAACTCGGAGAAGCGCTGGGGCAGGAAGAAGTCCAGCCCGACGGGAGCGCCGGCCGCGGCGCTCAGGTCGCGCTCCAGGCGGCCGCGCAACGCGGCCGAATTGACCAGCCGGGTCTGGTTGAACGAATTCAGATAAAGCTTGAACGACTTGGACTCGATGATGTTGGGGCTGTCCGCCGGCACCGAGAACGTGGCCATGGCGATGCGGGGCTTGCCCTTGGCGTCCAGCCACGACAGCTCGTAGGCGTTCCACAGGTCCACGCCCGTGAAAGGCAGTTTGCCCCCGGCGAGGTTCAGGGCGGCCCGGTTGTGCGAGCGCGCGATGGGGAAGAGCAGCGTCGGGTCGTACTGCGAGACGTAGGACACGCTCTGGCCGAGCGGGCCGTGGGACAAGGTCATGGCGGAATCACGAAAAACACGGGAATGGACGCATTGTAGGCCGTCGGCAGGGCGCTGATTTTCGCATCGTGAAATGTAACCTTCGCCATATGAAAGTGCCTGCTGCGCAGCAGCGCCAGGCCATTTCACAGGCGACAATCACGTTTCGTGATACGAAATTGATTTTATAAATTATTGATTTTAAAGAATAATATTTTTCGTCTTGTATAAGACATAAGCTCACCTTGCTCTGCAGCAGAGGCTTAGACTTTCTCCAACGATTCACGCCATGCAGGACGCGAATCCTTTGAAGTCTTTCCCATCACTGACTAGGAGCATCACCATGAGCACCCGCGAAACCGAAATCCGCAATCTGCAGAAGGACTGGGCCGAGAACGCCCGCTGGCAAGGCATCAAGCGCGACTACAGCGCCGAAGACGTCATCCGCCTGCGCGGCTCCATCGGCGTGGAACACACGCTGGCGCGCCGCGGCGCCACCCGCCTGTGGGACCTCCTGCACAGCGAACCGTTCGTGAATTCGCTGGGCGCCCTGACCGGCAACCAGGCCATGCAGCAGGTCAAGGCCGGCCTGAAGGCCATCTACCTGTCCGGCTGGCAGGTCGCCGGCGACGCCAACCTGGCAGGCGAAATGTATCCCGACCAGTCCCTGTACCCCGCCAATTCGGTGCCGCAGGTGGTCCGCCGCATCAACAACTCGCTGTCCCGCTGCGACCAGATCCAATGGATGGAAGGCAAGAATCCCGGCGACGAGGGCTACATCGATTTCTTCGCGCCCATCGTGGCTGACGCCGAAGCCGGTTTCGGCGGCGTGCTGAACGCGTTTGAACTGATGAAGGCGATGATCGAGGCGGGCGCCGCCGGCGTGCACTTCGAGGACCAGCTGGCTTCCGTGAAGAAATGCGGCCACATGGGCGGCAAGGTGCTGGTGCCCACCCGCGAGGCCGTGTCCAAGCTGGTGTCCGCCCGCCTCGCGGCCGACACGATGGGCACGCCCACCGTGCTGCTGGCCCGCACCGACGCCGACGCGGCGGACCTGGTGACCAGCGACGTGGATGAGAACGACCGCCCGTTCATCACGGGCGAGCGCACCGTGGAAGGTTTCTTCCGCACCAGGGCCGGCATCGACCAGGCGATCTCGCGCGGCCTGGCCTACGCGCCCTACGCCGACCTGATCTGGTGCGAAACGTCCACGCCCAACCTGGAGTACGCCCGCAAGTTCGCCGAGGCCATCCATCGCCAGTTCCCGGGCAAGCTGCTGGCGTACAACTGCTCGCCCTCGTTCAACTGGAAGAAGAACCTGGACGACGGCACGATCGCCAAGTTCCAGCGCGAGCTGGGCGCCATGGGCTACAAGTTCCAGTTCATCACGCTGGCCGGCTTCCATGCGCTGAACTACGGCATGTTCGAACTGGCCCACGGCTATGCCCGCCGCCAGATGAGCGCCTTCGTCGAATTGCAGCAGAAGGAATTCGCCGCCGCCGAGCTGGGCTTCACCGCGGTGAAGCACCAGCGCGAGGTGGGCACCGGCTACTTCGACGCCGTTACGCAGACGATCGAAGGCGGCCAATCCTCGACCACCGCGCTGACGGGCTCCACCGAGGAAGCGCAGTTCGAGCACGGCAAGGCCCAGAAGGCCGCCTAATCGAGGGTCGCAACGAGTTTGTGCGGTCGTAGTGCTGTTGTAGGGTGGATTTGGGTGCCTCCGGGCACCCTTTTTTTTGCCGCCGGGCCGCTTTCTCCTGTTAGCGTTGAGCGCCGTCCAGCAGAGCCTGCACGAGGCGGTTCTCCTGGTCCGACTGGCGGCAGACGAACGCGATCTGCCGGTAGGGCGCATCCTTGCCCAGTTGCAGCACGCGAACTGGATGCACGTCGAGGAGGTTGGGGCCAGGTTCGGGCAGGACGCAGACGCCCAGGCCCTCCGAAACCAAGGCGGTGAGCGCCGCCAGCGACTGCAGGTCGATGCGGCAACGTGCGAAGGGCGCATGCCGGGCGACATAGCGCGCGGCCAGGCGTCCGCCGATGGTCGTTTTGTCGAAGCGGATCCATTCATATTGCTGGAACAGTTCCGCCACGGTCTTCTCGCGCGATTGGGGCGGGGCGATCAGCACCAGTTTTTCGCGCAATAGCGGCGTCCAGGATAGCCGGCTGGAACCGCCGGTTTCCGGCCGGGGGATGATGGCGGCGTCGATTTCACCGGTCTTCAGCTTGGCCGCCAATTCGGTGCCGCGGCCGCGAACCAGCCGGACGTCCAGCCGGGGATAGCGTTCCCGCAGCACGCGCAGCAGCGGCGGCAGCAAGGTCACCTGTAAGGGCTCGATCGTGCCCAGCCTGACCCGTCCTTCGACCTCGGGTGTGCTGCGCCGACGCAGTTCGTCCAGCCGTGCCAGCGCGTCCTGCAGCACGGTGTCCACTTCGGCGGCAAAGGGGTTGGGTCTGACCTGCAGCGCCGATCGGTCGAACAGCGGCTGGCCGAAATACTCCTCCATCTGCTTCATCTGCAGGCTGACCGCGCTGGGAGACAGGTTCATGTCGGCCGCACCCGCCGCGAAGCTGCCGCCGCGCAGTACGGCGTTGAGCGTACGGAAAGATTCGATCTTCATCAGAAATCCTCACGTAGTGTTTTAAGAATCCTCGCTTTATATCATCAGGCGGGCGGCCTAGTATCGCTGCGACAAGACAGGAACGGCTGGCGCCTTCAAGGCATGCGCCGCATGCACGCCAGACCGTAGACAGGGAGACATGCCATGAACAGAATCCTCGCGCGCCTGGCGGCCGCGTGCCTGGCCGGAGGGCTGGCCGCGGGCGCGGTCGCGGCGCCGCCGGCTTTGCCGCAGACCATCACCATGGTGGTGCCGTTTCCGCCTGGCGGCAGCAACGACGTGTTCGCGCGCGTGCTGGCCGAAAAGCTGGGCGCCCGGATCTCGTCCACCGTCATCGTCGAGAACCGCCCCGGCGCGGGCGGCGCCATCGGGGCGGAATATGTGGCCCGGGCGCCCAAGGACGGATCGGTGCTGATGCTGTCCTCGTCCACGCTGACGACCAACGCGGCGGTGCAGACCAACCTGAAGTACGACGTGGTGCGCAGCTTCGCGCCGGTGGCCATGCTGGCGCGCAGCCCGATGGCGCTGGTGGTGGGGCAGGAATCCCCGTACCGGGCGATGGCGGACCTGCTGGCCGCCGGCCGCAAGGAGCCAGGCAAGCTGACCTACGGCAGCGCGGGCCTGGGATCCGTGAATCAGATGGCCAGCGAGATCCTGGCCGGCGGCGAGCAGACCGCGTTCACGCACGTTCCGTACAAAGGCATGTCGCATGCGCTCAACGATCTGGCGGGTGGGCGCGTCGATTTCGTGATCGGCAGCTTTGCATCGACGGCTTCCTTGCTCAAGGGGGGCAAGCTGCGCGTACTGGCGGTGACGGCGCCCCAACGTTCGCAGTTCTATCCCGAACTTCCCACCATCGCGGAAGGACAGCCAGGGTATTCGGTCGAACTGTGGTGGGGCGTGCTTGCGCCCGCCGGCACGCCTGCGCCGCTGATCGAACACCTCAACGCGGAGATTCGGGGCATCGTCAACGATCCGAAGATGCGCGCCATGTTTGCCGAGGAAAGCGCCGTGCCGGCGGAATTGACCGCGCCGCAGTTCGCCGACCTGGTGCAGGCGGACGCCGCCAAGTGGAAACAGGTGGCGGCCGATCGCAATATCTCCATTCAATGAGCGAAAGCCGCCGCTATTCGAGAGTCAACGCATGAGAAGCAAACTGTTCGTTCCGGGATCGCGTCCCGAGCTGTTCGCCAAGGCGCTTGCCGGCCCGGCCGATGCCCTGTCGTTCGATCTGGAGGACGCGGTGGCGCCCGGGCGCAAGGACGAGGCCCGCGGGCACCTGGCCGGACTGCTGGCGTCCGCTGAGGCCGGCGCCACCGCCAAGACCCTGATCGTGCGCGTCAATGCGCTGGATTCGGAACACTTCCACGCGGACCTACGGGGCGTGGTGCGCAAGGGGCTGCGGATGGTGAACCTGCCCAAGGCTGAGTGCGAGGCGGACGTGCGGGCGGCGGCGGGCGCCATCGAACAGGCGCGTCAGGCCAATGGCGTGGAACACCCCATCGGCCTGCTGCTGAACATTGAGTCGCCGCGCGCGTTGCGCCGCGCCGCGGCGCTGGCCGCGGCCCATCCCTGCGTGGCGGGCTTGCAGCTCGGACTAGGGGACTTGTTCGAGCCCGCGGGCATCGACCGGCGCGAGCCCGCGGCGGTGCGCCAGGCGATGTTCGCGGTGCGCCTGGCGGCCGCGGAGGCGGGCGTGTTCGCCTATGACTCCGCCTTTGCCGACATCGAGGACACGGCGGGCTTCCAGGCCGAGGCCGAGCTGGCGCGCCGCCTGGGCTTCATCGGCAAGAGCTGCATCCATCCCAGGCAGGTGGCGCTGGCCAATGCCGCGTTCCGGCCGAGCGACGCGGAAATCGCGCATGCCCGGCGGGTGGTGCAGGCCGCCGGCGAGGCCGGCGCCAGGGGCGTCGCCGCGTTCGTGGTGGACGGCCGGATGATCGACGGCCCGTTCCTGCGCCGGGCCGAAGCGGTCCTGCGCATGGCCGCGGGCGAGGAGGCGCGATGACGGCCGCCGCGACGATGCCGGCGAGCGCCGGCCCGCTGGACGGCGTGCGGGTCCTGGACCTGAGCGCCTACATCGCCGGCCCCTACGGCTGCGCGCTGCTGGCGGACCAGGGGGCGGACGTGATCAAGGTGGAGCCGCCCGCGGGCGACAACCTGCGCAAGTATCCCTCGACGCTGGAGGCGGAAAGCCGCGCCTTCCTGGGCGTCAACCGCGGCAAGCGCGGGCTGGTGCTGGACCTGAAGCGCGACGACGCCCGGGCCGCGCTGCGGGAGTTGATCAAGCGCGCCGACGTCTTGGTGCACAACTTCCGGCCCGGCGTGCCGCCGCGCCTGGGCATCGGCTACGAGCAGCTGGCGGAGATCAATCCGCGGCTGATCTATTGCGCGGTCACCGGCTATGGCGAGACCGGGCCGCTGAAAGACAAGGCAGGTTACGACCAGGTGCTGCAGACCATGACCGGGATGTGCGCGTTGCAGGGCAAGCCGGAGGGGCCGCCCGAGGTGCTGTACGGGTCGGTGGTGGACTACTACGCGTCCGCCATGGTGGCTTCGGGCGTGGCGTCAGCGTTGTACGAGCGCGAGCGTAGCGGCCGGGGCCAGTACGTCGGCGTCTCCCTGCTGCGCAGCGCGCTGGCGCTGCAATCGGCGCGCCTGGTGTGGGCCGAAGGCGAGCCCCGGGAAATCGGGCGCGATATGCGGTCGGGCGGCATCACGGGCATCCATCCCACCGGCGAGGGCTACCTGTACATCTCGGCGAATACGCCGCACTTCTGGCAGGCCCTGTGCGCCAAGACCGGCCTGCACGCGCTGGCGGCCAGCGAGCGCTACGACTCGGTGCGCAAGCGCGCCCGGCACCGCGACGAGATCGTGCCGCTGCTGCGCGCAGCGCTGCGCGGCAGGACCGCGCTGCAATGGGAAGCGCTGTTCGGCGAGGACGTGCCTTGCGCGGCGGCGCGCGGGGTGGAGGACATGTTCGATTTTCCGCAGGTCCAGGCGGAAGGCATGATCTCGACCTTCGCGCATCCGGTGGTGGGCAGCTACCGGGGCTTCGCCCAGGCCATCAAGTACGGCCGCAGCCAAGCGCCGGCGCCGCGCGCCGCGCCCGCTTTCGGCGAGCACAGCGACGACGTGCTCGCCGAAGCGGGCATCGACGCCGGGCAGGCGGCCCGCCTGCGGGAGAGCGGCGCGCTGGGCTAGGGCCTGGGGCGGCATAGCTAGAGCGCGAAGAACGCCGTGTACACCAGACGTTCCTCGACGATGCGCCGACGCCGCAACGCGCCCGCTCGCTGTTCCGGCACCGAGCCGTCCGTGTAGTAGCGCTCGTACTCCCGCACGGCGATGCGGGCGGGCTTGCCGCCGCGGTCGGGCACCGCGACGCTGGCGGACCAGATCACGGGGTCCAGCAGGTCGCCCAGCAGCGGGCCTTCCAGCACGGGCGGGAACCGTACCGCGGGGCCGGCCTCCAGGCCGCCGAGCCAGGCGAATTCGTTCAGGGCGGCGGGCGTGGCGATTTCGCGGAGCGGCAGTTCTCGCAGGCGGTCGGTGATGATCGGCGAGCCGGGCGCGGGCGCCGCGCCGGACGGGTCCAGGAGGCCTGAAGCCAGCACCGCGGCATCGCTCCAAGCCAGATCGCTGTCCAGCGCCGGGTCGCGGATCTGCAGCACCAGTTCGATGCGGTTGCGGCCGCTCTCCGCCGTCTGGCCGATGCCGGGAATGAAGGAAATGTCCAGGTATTCGGAATCCAGCGGAAATTTCATCGGTCCGTGAGCGGGCACTACGCCGCGCAGATTGAACGTCAACCGGCCCCGCTTGTGTTCGAACACGGCGCGCCGGCGAGGCAGCACCTGGGAAAAATCGGCCAGCACCACACGCGACAGCTTGGCGGAATCGATGGCGTTGGGCTGGTAGCGCGCCAGCGCCAGGCGGACGAAAGGCATGTAGCTGCGGCCCGGGTCGAGCTCGATATCGCAATACCAGCGCGCCCTTTCTTCGTGCCAGCGCACGCGGTGCCCGACGACGTGCACCCGCTGCGTGGGGATCTCCTGCAGCATGACGGTTTCGTCCGTCACGCGCGCGGCGAAATCCGAGACGCGCGTGCGGTGCTTGGGCTGGGGCGTGTCCCACAGCGGGTCCAGCCCCCACTGCGTGACCAGGGGGGTGAGGGCGTCGGGGATGTCCGTGAAGTTGCTGCCGTCGCCGTAGATCACCACGCCCAGCAGCTCGCCGTCGCCGGAGGAGAACCAGGGGCGCTCCAGCCATACCCGCAGGCCGTTGCCCAGCCGCGTCACGTCGAGCTTGCCTTGCCCCGGCGTCTCCTGCCAGCGGAACGTGGGCAGCACATACATGAGGCTGGGGGCGTCCGGCGGCGCGCTGGCGCGCACGATGGTGTTCGGCGCGGCGCCGTCGCGCGGCAGCACGGGGGCGCCGGGGTCGTCGTCCGCGCCGGTCTCGACCAGGGGGCCGTCGGCGATGGGGCCCAGGCGCGTGACCTCGTCCGTTTTCTCGTATATCGCCGGCGGCAGGTATTCGCGGAACCGGGTGGTGGCGCGCAGGCGATAGCGGATGAGCCGGAAGCGGGTATCGCCGAATTCATGGCGGTTGCCCGGGGCGCGGGGCTTGTCCGCATCGGCCTGCTGTTCCTCCACCGCGTTGCTCAGGCTGAAGAGGTTGGCGTAGTTCTCGGACAGGGGAATCTCGGGCAGCACGCCGTGCCCGGCGATGCGCTCGGGACGGGGCTTGCCGGGATCGTCCACCCATTCGTGCCAATCGGCCTCGACCTCGATCTTGCCCGTGGTGGGACCGTGCAACCGCACCCGGGCCTGCAGGTCCACGTGGGCCTCGCCGGCGCCGCGCTGCGGTTCGCCCGGCAGCAGCAGCACCGGATCGCAGACGGGCTGCTGCGTGGCGTGGACCAGCACGAGCGGCCGGTAGGGCGTGACCATCCAGCAGCTGCCCAGCATGGACGACAGGCGCAAGGTCGCGCGTTCGCCTTCGTTGCCGGCCCACGCCGGGATGCCGAAGGTATTCGCCAGGCCCGGGTTCACGAAGCTGGAATAGCGCAGCCGGGCGATGCGGCCCTTGGGCAGGTAGAAGGTGAGCACGCGCTCGGATTCATCCCAGGTGGGGGCGCCGTCGTCGGGATAGCGTTCCGCGCAAGGAGGATCGTCCAGCGTTGCCTTGCGCTCCTGCAGCACGATGCGCAGGCCTTGGACGTCGGGCCAGGCGCCGGCATGCCTGACCAGCAGCACCAGTTCCTGGGCGGGCGTCATCGCGATGACGGCGCTGGGCCCCAGCGCCTTGGGGCCCGTCACGCCGGGCAGCGCGTGCCCGGGCTGCGCGCGCAGCGCGAAGCCGCCCGCTGCCGGATCGGGCAGATAAGGGGTGCCCGCCCGCGCTTCGCGGTGGATGACGTACTGGCCGGCGGCCAGCCGTTCGCCGGTCGGATGGCCGGGGGACGGCAATTGCGGCGGCACGGCGTCGGTGGTGGCGATCTTGTCGAGCGCCCTGGGCGTGATCAGTTCGATCTGCGCGCCGGGAACCGCGTCGTACAGCGTGGCGGCGTCGCGCGCGGAGATCTCATAGGCCTGCTTGATACCGGCCGGGCTGCTCATCAGCGCGTCGAACAGGCCATGGGTCTCGCATTGCAGCTGGGAGGCCTTGGGCGGCACGACGTGGCGCTCATTGGCGGGCGTGTATTCGAAATCCTGCGAGGCCGGCTGTTGCGCGGCGGCCTTGAAGCCGGGGCTGTTGCGATAGGCCGCGGGATCCATGCCGGTGTTGCTGCGGATCACCATGCGTTCCAGCGACTCGCCCTCGCTCAGGCGGGCGCGGTGCAGCAGCGCCGGCGGGTCCACCGGTTCGAAGCGCCAGTAGGTGACCGGCTGCGTGGCGTTGTCGTCCTGTTCCAGCGAGGGATCGTCGTGCGCCAGGCTGTTGCCGGCCAGGTCGACGAGCCGCGCGCGGAAGCGGTACGGCATGCCGTAGCGCAGGCGCGGCAGGCTGCCCTTGCGCGCGGCGAAGCTGACCGCCAGGCCGTTGCCCTTGTCCGTTTCGACGTCCTGCACGTCCTCGGGCACTTCGCCCTGCACGCCGCTGTCAGGGTCTTCGCGGTCGCGCAGCGTGCGCCCCGGGCGGGGGGCGACCAGGCTCCAGCCCGTCCACCGGAAGAGCGACTCGTGCAGGTAATGATCGTCCTGGTCCTCGCCGCTGCTGGTGGACGCGCCCTTTACGTAACCTTCGTCGTCCGGCAGCGTCAGCGGTTCGCCGCCGTCGGTGCAGCGATAGGCGCCGGTGCGCAGGCACAGCGAGCGCCATGGCTGCGGATCGCCGGGAACGTGCGCCTGCGCATCGACGCGGTAGCCGCGCAATAGGTCCTCGGTGTAGAGCACGATGCTGCCCGGCGCGCCGGACAGGGCGGCGTTCTTCAGCGCCGAGGCCGCCGCGTTCTGCGCCACCTCCCAGGCGCGGCCGCGCCGGGCCACGCCCAGGCCGCCCGAGCGCAGCGCGGCCACGGCCTGCTTGTCGCCGGTGGTGTAGGTCACCGCGCCGCCGGCGCCCAGCGCCAGGCTGCGGGCTACCAGGTTCTGCGCGGTCAGCAGGAAGTCCACCGTCTTCAGCGCCGCGCCGTCGGGGTCGACCTGGTAGACGTCGAAGGGGCTGCGCGGCTCGTACAGGTTCCAACTGTCGTCGGCGCGGCGCAGCTTGAGCATGCCGCGTTCATGGTCGGGATTGCGCGGACGCGTGGTGAAACGCTCGTGGTCGCCCGTCCAGGCGGTGGCGGGGCAGGCGTCGTCGGCGGCGTCATGCTCGCCCTCCCAGCGCAGGGCCAGGAAGAAGCGGCCTTGCGCCGAGGCCGCCGCCGCCATCTGCCGGTCCAGGGGCGAGTCCGCCGGCAGCAGGCAATCGATGACCAGGCCCAGCCGGCGCAGCAGCCCCGGATAATCGCCGTAGGACGCCACGATGGCGTGGAAGTCCATGTCCGGGACCGCGGGCGGGGGAGGCACGTTCAGGCCGTCGGGGCGGCGCATTTTCCGCTGCTCCGCGGTGGGCGGTTCGCGCCGGTAGAAGCGGTTTGCCTGGTAGAGCGAGTACTCGGCCTGGGAGTTCCACTGCTTCATCAGGTTCTGGTCTGCATTGCTGAGCGCGCCGTCGTTCCAGCGGGTCGGCAGGGCCCGCAGCGGAAAGCCGGCGGGAGGCAGCGGATTGCCATTGGCATCCACGCCGGGCGCGGCGGCGCGGCCTTCGTAGATGCTGTGGGGACCGTAGACCTGGTTGCGGAGCACGCGTTCGGGGCTGTCGCCGCCGTCATCGAAAAAGCGGTCGAAGCCGGGCAGCGCCACTTCGATGCGCCGGTCGGCGATGGGCACGATGGCGGTGCGGGTGCCGCAATCGGTAAGCATGTCCTTCAGGCCCGGATGCGCGTCGCGCCACGGCAGCAGGGTGGGGTGCGTGCCGGTGGCCTGCACTGCCAGCCGGCCGTAATGCTTGCGCGCCAGCCCCAGCACGGCCGCCACCGAGTACGAGAACAGGTTGACGGCGCTCATGTCGCGGAAGACGAACCCCGCGACCGGTGTGGTCTTGGGCAGCAGCCGGCCCCAGAGGTCGGGATCGACCTGCGGTTGCGGCTCCAGCGGGATTTCCTCCGCGCCGACGTTCAGCGCGAAGCGCGCCCGCTGCAGCGTGCGTGGCCAGTTCACCCAATCGGGAAAGGCGCGCAGCCGCTGTTCGTCCGCCGCTTCCGGCGTCAGCCGGGGCGAGGCGACGATGGAGACGCGCAGGCGGCCCGCGCCGACGCCAGTGGGCACGCGGCCATTGGGGATTGCGGTCCAGACGATGGTTTGCTTGGCCATGGGGCGCTCCTCAGGCAAAGGCTTCGGCGTACTCGCGCCACGCGTATTCCGTGCTGTCGTCGATCTGCGCCAGCTCCTGTGCCAGGGGCAGGTCCGGCCTGGGGCCCATCAGGTCGCGGAAGCCCGGGTCGCCGTTGGACCCCGCGAACTTGCGTTCGCACGACAGCGAAACGCTCGTCGAGAACATGAAGACCTCGATCTCGATGGTGATGGTCGCGCGTCCGGCGCATTTGCCGCTCTCGAACTCGTAGCGCAGCTCCAGGTAGATCTCGATCGAGACGCTGACGATGCCCAGGACGCTGACGCAGCCGCCCATGCGGAAATAGCCGGCCAGCGAGCAGGCGCTTTTTTCCATCCGGAAGTAGATGCCCGCCATCACGTGCACCCCGCCGGAGGCCACGCCCAGGTTCACCGATACGCTGGCGCCGAATTCGAAGGCGGCCTCCAGGATCTGGATGCCGCTGGGGTCCAGCGTGACGCCGAAAAATCCGCCGCCGCCGAACATGCACACCGACAGGTTGAAGGGCTGTTCGCGCGTGCAGAAGTTGAAGCGCACGGCCAGGGGCTGGCCGATGAACGGCACGGTGAAGCCGGCGCCCAGGCTCAGGTTGGACAGGTTGAACACGCCTATCGCGATGGCCGGCAGGGCCACGTCGAAACCGGCGTCCACGCCCTTGGCCGAGATGTCGAGGTAGGGCGGGTCGGAGAACCCGTCCAGCGGGATCAGGTCGCGCAGCGTTTCCACGAACGACAGGGGGCCCACGAACTTGATGTCGGTCAGCAGCACGTCCACGTCCATCTTCGCGGCCGTTTCGATGCGGAACTCGATCTTCTCGAAGTTCAGTTCCAGAAAGCTGGCCGGCGCGATCAGCACCAGGTCGAAGCTCTTGAGCGAGCAGGTGACCGACAGCTTCGGCGCGCTTTGCCCGTTCTTGCGCACGCGCGCCTCTACGGCGACCCGGAAGCCGTGCGGATCGTTGGCGACGAAGAGCGGCGGATCGCCGGGCTTGATCGACCAGTTGCGGATCACCGGGTTCCAGTCGAACCGGAGGGTCAGTTCGTCTCCAGTCAGGAGGTCCAGCAGTTCGGCGCTGGCCAGCACGGCGTCGACCGCGAGCGTCACCGCGCGCAGCGCCGTTTGCGCGATCTGGCGCGGCGCGCCTTCGAGCAGCCTCGCCGTCCCTATGGTGTCCGACAGGGGCTGCGCGGCGGCCGAGACGGCCTGCAGGCGAGGCTTGAGCGTTGCGGGATCGGAGAAGCGTTCGTCCAGCTGGTCCGGGCGGCCCACGACCGCGTCCAGCGCGTCGTACAGCGCCTTGCCCCGGGTCAGCAGCACGGGCACGACGCCCACGCTGTCCAGCAGGGCGTCGGCCACGCTGGCGGCCTGCAGCAGCGATTGGCGGAAGCCGTCGGGCAGGCCCACGCCATTCACCGGCTCGCCAGCCGTGACGCGCAGCGCCTCGGCGGCGGCGCGGGCGGCGTTGAGCGCCGCGGGCAGCCCCGGCAGGGCCGGGGCTGCGTCGAAGGATTGGCCCGCCAGCTGTTCGACCTGCGCGCGCACGGCCTGTAGCGCGGCGATGAGCGCATTGACGCGGGCCTGGGCGTTTTGCACCAGGGTTTGCGCGTAGGCCTGGGCCTGGCCCAGCAGATCCTGGAGCGTGGCGTCCAGCGCCTTCAAGGCGCCTTCGGCGATCCGGCCGGGCTGCTGGACCAGGTCCGCCACGAGCCCGTAGAGGCGTCCGAGGTCGTTGACCAGGCTTTCCAGCTGTGAGCAGGCCTCCGACACGAAGCGCGGCACCCGCTCGGGCGTGCCCGCCGCGTCGGCCACGGCCTCGATCACGTCGCCCAGCGGGATGCAGCCGAACAGCAGCGGCAAGGGCAGGTCGGAAAGCGCCTTGGGAAAGACGTCCGCGCCGCTCATCCTGCCGGCGACGAATTCCTCGACCGTGCCGCCGACCGGGCCGGCCAGGCGCGACAGGGCGGTGGGGCGCAGGTTGGGCTGCACGAAGCCGCCCGCGCGATCGCCTTGCGCCGAGAAGTCCAGCGCCGCGCCGCCGCGATGAAGGGGGTCGGCGTCGATATCGCCGAAAACCTGGCCCGCGTTGGCGGCGTCGAAGCCGAACTTGAGGTAATGGGCGTTCCAGCTGAGCGTGCTGCTCTTGTCGCTGCCGGTCAGTTTCGACAGGGCGGCGATGCGGATCGAGGCGCGCTTGACGCCGGGATAGAACACGGGACCGTTGAGCGCATCGCTGTAGGCCCGCAGCTGGCCGTTGCCCGGATCGACGACGCCATCGAACTCGATCGATTCCACCTGCGCCGCCGTGTCTCCCGCCTTCAGGCTGGGCGCCAGCGTGACGCGTTGCTGGTTCAGGAGCGCGATGCGGCGGTCGCTGCGCTCGGGCTTGCGCCAGGCGGCCTGTGTCTTGAGCGCGAACGCTTCCGCCGCGTCGTAGGCGGGCGCCAGCCACAGGCCTTTCTGCTCGCGCGGGCTCGCCCTGCTTCCGTCCATGAAGATCATCGGCAGATCGAACTGCGTGTTGCGGCCGTCCAGGTCGGTGGCGGAACAGGCGAAGCGGAACGGAGCGCCGGCCACGCAGGGCCAGAACAGCAGTTGTCCCATGCCGTCGATATCGCTGGCGGGGCTGCTGGCCTGATCCAGGCTGGGCGTTACGGAGGTCAGGATGCGCACGCTGGAGAATGGCATCTGGCGATGCAGGAATATCGGGTCGCCGCCGTCCCGCGCCTGCAGTCCGGGGTCGGCGTACAGGCGTTCGCGCTGCCGCACGATGATGAACAGGCGCTGGCGCAGGTAGGCCGTGTTGCCCGGCCTGCCGGGATGGAACTTGCGCTCGCTGACTTTGACGAGCGATGCGCGATGGCCGAACGGGAACAGGATGCCCTTGTAGACGATCCGGACGAAATGATCCCGGCCCATGGCTCCGCGGTGCGTCCATTCCTCCAGCGACAGCCCGGGCGCGTCCCAGTTGCCGCGCGAATCCAGCCAGGCGCCCAGCGACGACAGCATGAGCAGCCGCGCATTCACCGGTTGCGGCGTGTAGTTGGCCACCGAAAAGTTGGACGACAGGTGCGCGATCTGATAACGGTCGAAGTCGTTCATCGGCATGCGGAACGGCCAGGCGTCCGGCTGGGGCAGGTAGTTCTCCGCGGGCACGGGGAACGCCGCCTGCATGGGCTTTGTGGTGCTTTCGCCGCCCAGCGCCCAGACCGCGCGCACCGTGCGCTGCGCGTCCGGCGCGGGCGGTTCGGTCGCGCCGGCTTGCGCGGGCGCGGCCAGCAGGCGCGAATGCCACAGCTCCGTGTGCTGCGTGGCGGCCGACGTGACGGGCGCTTTCGCGTGGCGCCAGCGTTCTTCCGCGTGCGGGCTGAGGATCAGGCGCCAGGGCAGTTCGATGGCGGTCTGCTGGGCGGAGGGCGGCGCGGGCCTGGGCCCGCGCTTGAGGATGTCCACGATGGCGCCCGTCCGTTCCACCGGGCGGATCGCCGCCCCGCCCGGCCGCAAGGCGCGCAAGCCCGGCCCGCCGCCCGCCAGGCGCAGCAGCAGCGCGCCGGGCGCATCCTGCTGCACGGCGATGCGCGCATTGCGCAGCGCGAAGCTGGACAGCGCCGCGCGCTGGACGGGGCCCAGCTTGTCGAGGCGCTTGTCGAACAGGTCGCGCAAGCTCAGGCGCGGCGCGCTGGCGGATGGCGGGCGCGCATTGGCGGCCACCGCCAGCGGCAGCGATTCGATCGCGGCCAGCACGCCTTCCAGCGTGTAAGGCGCGTCGAAGCCGTCGGGCACGGAGAAGGCCAGCCGCGATTCGCCCGCGATGCGCGCCCGCACCGGCGGTCCCGTAAGCGTGTCCTGCCCGCCGGCGGGCTCCGGTTCGTCGGGCGTGGGGCGGGGCGGGGGCGGATTCGTCGCGTTGCCGGCCGGCGTTTCGAAGAACGTCTGCTCCGTGATCGATTGCGGCGGGAAATGGACGATCAGCGTGGCAGGTCCGCTGCCCGCTTTTTTCAGCCGGGGAGGCTGGCCGGGCGTGACCGCCAGGTTGCGCAGCTCGATCCGCAGCGCCAGCAGGTCGGCCGGCCGCAGGACGGGCTGGCCGGGGCGGCTCCCGTCGAAGAAGTTGCGGTTGGGTTTGGGGGCCAGGACGGGAATGTGCAGCCTTCTGGTGACCATGCCAGCTCTCCTGCAAGAAGAAAACCTGGGAACACGACCAACTGCCGGCGAATCGAACTGCAATGCGCGGAAATCTATCGTTGTGTTGCGTTAGCGGTCAACAACGTCGCGGGCGGCGCAAAGGGCGGCCGGCGGCAAGGCCGGATGTGGCTTTTAGTCGTATGAATCGCGGGTGCTTCGCGAAAGCCCATGCCGAACATGAGGCGTAGGCAGCCATCCAAGAGGCCGAATGCAGGCGGCCGAAGCGGGCGCCGGACGAAGGAGGGCGCGCCGGGCCGGCAAATTTATTTTGTACGTATTGGTAACGGCGGGCAGCCGCGGGCATGCCCCATGCGGCCGCCCGCCGGCCGGAAGCTAGTCGGCGACCGCGGGGGCTCCGCCCAGCGCGGCCAGGCAGTCGTCCAGCGGAGGAATGCCTTGCGCCAGCGCTTCGACCGTCGCGCCATCGACTTTGGCCAAGGGGGGGATCTCGGCCAGCACGCGCACGTTGCCGAACCGTTCGATGGCTTCCTTGTTGCCCGCCGAAAGCGGCCCGCTCATGATGACGCCCAGCACGGGAATGCCGCGGCGCCGGAGCGCCTCCAGGCTGAGCAGGGTGTGGTTGATGGTGCCCAGCCCGCTGCGCGCCGCCAGGACCACGGGCAGGTCCAGCCGCGCGATCAGGTCGATCATCATGTGGGTGTCGTCGATGGGAACGTAGAGCCCGCCGGCGCCTTCCACGATCAGCGGCGCCTGGGTGGGCGGCGGCACGATGCTGGTGGCGTCGACGACGGCGTCCTCGAGCGTGGCCGCGGCCCAGGGCGACAGGGGCGCCTGCAGCACATACGCCGGCAGGTGCAGGCGCTCCGGCGGCAGCCCGGCCAATTGCGCCACGGTTTCCGTGTCGCCCGGCTCTTCGGACACGCCCGTCTGCACCGGCTTCCAGTAGTCGGCGTTCCAGGCGCGCGCCAGGATGGCGGAGACGAGGGTCTTGCCGATGCCGGTATCCGTGCCGGTTACGAATACCCCCGCGGGGCGCGAATCAGATTTTTTCCACATGCCATAGGCCAGGTGATAGGTCACCGTGGCTCCTTGTCGGTCAAACGCCGCCAGCACCCGGCGCAACCCGGCGGCGCTGAGCGGCTTGCTTCCAGGCGCCGGGGTGGTGGCGCCTATGCCTTTGAGGCCCTTCAGGAAATGCAGGCCGTCAGGATGATTATGTAGCAGCCGTTCCGCGCGCACGCTACCCGTCAGATCGCCCACGTCCGGATGGATGGCGCCTGCGCGGGGATAGGCCGGCGTGGCCGCGTCCAGGCCGGCCGCGGCATGGGCCGCCCGCCATTCCTGGAAGGTGCCCGCGGCCAGGGTCGCCACCGCCAGGCGGCCGCCCGGGGCCAGCAGCGCGGCCAGCCGGCCCAGGCCCGCGTTGAGGTCGGAAAACCATTGCACCGCCAGGCTGGAGCAGATCAGGTCGTAGCCGCCGGGCAGGCCCTCGGGGTGTTCGCCGTCCAGCAACTGGTAGCGGAAAGTCCCGGGCAGGGGCGGCTGGCGCTGCGCCGCCGCCAGCATGCCGGGGGCGATGTCGGTCACCGTCCAATCGGCGGGGCCGAGGCGGCGAGCCAGCGCCCGGGTCAGCAGGCCGGTGCCGCAGCCGATCTCCAGGATGCGCGGGTACCGGGGCAGCGGCAGCAAGGCGATATCGCTGGCGAGTCGTTCGGCCGTGATGCGCTGTACGGGCGCGTGGTCGTCATAGTGGCGGGCGGCCGCGCCGAAACGCGCGCCAACCTGCGGGTTGCGCCGCGCCCGCGTCATGCTTCGGGCGCCACGCGGGAAAGGAAGGCGCGGATGCGCGCGGCGCACCAGGGCGCGTCGGAGACGGGCAGCAGATGCCCGCCGCGTTCGCGCCAGCACAGCTCGCCGGCGGGACGGTCCGCGAACAGGGCCCGGGTCATCGGAGCGGGGACGATGGGATCCTCTTCGCCGGCCAGGGCCAGCAAGGGCACGGGCAGCGCCGCCAGCGCGGGGCGCAGGTCGTCGTCGCGCAGGGCCTGCAGGTCGAGGCCGAGGGCTTCGGTCCGGGGCTCGCCGAAGGGCGACGCCGCGCCGCAGCGCTGGCGGAAATCGCGCAGCACCGCCGCGGGATCCGCCGACAGGCGCTTGATCATGCGATCCAGCATGCGGGCCGGCACGCCCTCATCGAAGCCGGGCGCGGCGGCGAAGCGCGGAAAGCCGTTGATGGCGATCAGGCCCAGGCAGCCCGGCGGCAACCGGCGCAACAGCCGCAGCACGCCCAGCGAATGGCCGATGGCGATCGTCGGGCCGGCGACGTCCGCGTCTTGCTTCGCGCCGAAATAGCCGGCGTCGAAGACGGCCTGCGGCCAGCCGTCAAGCTCGGCGCGCAGCGGCGCCCAGAGTGAAGCGTCGAAGGCCCATCCGTGGACGAAGAGCAGGGTGGGGCGCGCCCGCGGCGCCGGGCCGGGGCCGGTCATCGCGCCAGCACGGCGGCGAAGCCGTCGATAAGCCGGGAGACGTCGGTATCCCGGTGCGCGGCGCTGAGCGTGACGCGCAGGCGGCTGGTGCCGGCAGGCACGGTGGGCGGGCGGATCGCCACGGCCAGCAGGCCGAGCCGCTCCAGTCCGGCCGCCATCTCCAGCGCGCGGGCTTCGTCGCCGACGAGCGCGGGCACGATCTGGGTGGACGAAGCGCCGGTGTCCAGCCCCATCTCCCGCAGGGCGGCGCGCAGGCGGTCTCCGGCGGCCGCCAGGCGGACGCGCTCGGCGTCCATGGCGGGGACCAGGTCCAGCGCCGCGTCCATGGCGCCCAGCACGGCGGGCGGCAGCGCCGTCGTGTAGATGAAGCCCGAGCAGGCATTGAGCAGGTAGTCGCACAAGGCGCGCGAGCCGGCGACGTAGGCGCCGAACCCGCCCAGCGCCTTGCTGAACGTGCCCATCGCCAGGTCGATCCGCCCCGGCGCCAAGCCCGCCAGGCCCATTCCGCCCGGCCCGAGCACGCCCGTGGCGTGCGCTTCGTCCAGGTAGACGAACGCCCGGTAGCGGTCGGCCAGGCCCGCCAGGCGCGCCACGTCGGTGCGGTCCCCGTCCATGCTGAAAACGCTTTCCGTGACGATGAAGCGGGAGACGGGCTTGCCCGGCTGCGCATCGGCCCGCGCCGCCATCAGGCTTTCCAGATGGTCCAGATCGTTGTGCCGGAACCGGATCTGCCTGACGCCGGCCGCCTGGCACCCGTGATGCAGGCTGGCGTGGTTGAGCTTGTCGGCGTAGAGCTCGACCTCGCCCTGGCTGGCGGCCGCCCGCAGCAGGGCGGGCAGCACGGCCGCGTTGGCTTGCCAGCCCGAGGCGAGCAGCAACGCGGCTTGCGTGCCTTTCAGGCGGGCGAGCTTGGCTTCCACCTGCTCGTGCAGGTCCAGGTTGCCGCAGACCAGGCGCGAGGCCTGCGCGCCGGCCCCGTGGCGGGCCGCCCATTCCCGGGCGCGCTCCACCAGCAGCGGATGCCGGGCCAGGCCGAGATAGTCATTGCTGGAGAAGTTCAGGATAGGCGCGCCGCCCAGCACGATGTGCCCGGGCGCGGCGGCGGTGGCCGTGCGCAGGCGGCGGCGCACGCGGCGCGCTTCCGCCCGCGCCAACTCGGAGGTAAACAGTGAATCCAGCTTTGACATCGGCCCATCCAGCGGCAGCCCGGCCTGCGCCTGCGCGAAGCACCAATTGGTGCGAACAGGCCTTCGGCCAGGCCGTAGAATGCGGGCCATTGTAGTGGAGGCGGACGGCGTCCTTTCCCGGCAGCGCCGGGCGGGGCCCGGGCCGCCGGTTTTCAGGAGGTAATCCATGCACATGCCCGATTGGGTGGCCCGGGGCCAGCCCCATATCTGGCTTCCCTATGCCCAGATGAAAACGGCGACGCCGCCGTTGCCCGTGGTGCGCAGCCACGGCAGCCGGCTGGAACTGGCCGACGGCCGCAGCCTGATCGACGGGGTGGCCTCCTGGTGGACCGCTTGCCATGGCTACAACCATCCGCACATCGCGCAGGCGGTCCGAGCGCAATTGGACGCCATGCCGCACGTGATGTTCGGCGGGCTGACGCACGAGCCGGCGCTGACCCTGGCGCGCCGGCTGGCCGGGCTGCTCGGTCCGGGGCTGGAGCGGGTCTTCTATACGGATTCGGGCTCGGTGGCGGTGGAGGTCGCCATGAAGATGGCGCTGCAGTTCTGGCTGAACCGGGGCGAGCGCGGCCGCGACCGTTTCCTGGCGTTCCGGGGCGGCTATCACGGGGATACTTTCGGCACCATGGCGGTGTGCGATCCGGAGGAGGGCATGCACAGCCTGTTCCGGGGCATGCTGGCCCAGCACGACATCGTGGACCTGCCGCGCGGCGAGGCGGAACTGGCAGCGCTGGAGGCTCACCTGGACAAGCACGGCGAGCGGCTTGCCGGGATCCTGGTCGAGCCGCTGGTGCAGGGAGCGGGCGGCATGCTGCTGCACGACCCGGAAGTGCTGCGGCGGCTGCGCCGCCTGGCCGACCAGCACGGCCTGCTGCTGATCTTCGACGAGATCTTCACCGGCTTCGGGCGGACGGGCGCGATGTTCGCGTTCGAACAGGCCGGCATCCGGCCGGACATCCTGACGCTCTCCAAGGCCCTGACCGGCGGCACCTTGCCGCTGGCCGCCACGGTGGCCAGCGGCCGGGTGTTCGACGCATTCTGGTCCGACGATCCTTCGCACGCGCTGATGCACGGCCCCACCTTCATGGGCAATGCGCTGGCCTGCGCGGCGGCCAACGCCTCGCTGGACCTGTTCGAGACCGAACCGCGGCTGGCGCAGGCCGCGGCCATTTCCGAGGCGCTGGCGGCGGGGCTGGAGCCGTGCCGCGAACTCGACTGGGTGCGCGACGTGCGGGTGCTGGGCGCCATTGGGGTGGTGGAACTGGACGGCATCGCCGATCGCGAGGCCCTGAAACGGCGCCTGGTGGAGGCCGGGGTCTGGGTGCGGCCCTTCGGCAACGTGGTCTATCTGACTCCGGCGCTGACCATCGGCGAGGATGACCTGGCCAGCCTGATGCGGGCCGTGACCGGCGTGTTGCGCCGGCAGCGCCCCTGATCCCCGGCCGGGCTCCCGGCATGGGGGCTCGGCAAGCCGGATCGCGCGCCTTGATTCAGATCAAGGCATGGGCCCGGCGCGCTGGTTACCATCGGCGCATGCGAGCAAAATCGATCTTCGCCGTCCCGGCGGCCCTGTCCCAGCCAGAACGCCAGCAGCGCCGCCATGCGCTGGTGCGCCTGTCGCTGGCGTGGCTGGCGATGATGCAGGTCATGATGTTCGCCTGGCCCGGCTACCTGCGGCACGACAGCATGCCGGCGGACGCGCTGGAAACGCTGGACTGGGCCATCGTGCTGATGAACTGGGCCAGCCTGGCGCTGACCGTGCCGGTGGTGCTGTATTCGGCTTGGCCGATCTGGCGCCATGCCGGCGACAACCTGCGGCGCGGCCGCGCCGGCATGGACGTGCCGGTGGCGCTGGGCATCGTCGCCGCCTTCATTCCCAGCGTCCACGCCACCTATACCGGCCGGGGCGAGGTCTATTTCGATTCGGTCACGATGTTCGTGGCCTTTCTGCTGACCGCGCGCTACCTGGAATTGTGCGCCCGCCAGTCCTTCGGCGGCGCGGCCGGCGGGCTGCGCCATGAGCGCGTGGAGGCCCAGCGGCTCGAACTCGGCGCCCGCGCCGACCGCCTCGCATCGCGCTTCGTGATGGCGCAGGTCGCGCTGGCGCTCGCCGCCGCGGCCGCCTGGGCCTGGATCGACCCGGCCCACAGCATTCCCGTGATGGTGGCCCTGCTGGTGATGAGCTGCCCCTGCGCCATGTCGATGGCCGTGCCCACCGCCATGGCCTCCGCGCATTCGGCGCTGGCAGCCCGCCCCGACATGCCCGACGCGGCGCTGGACGCGCTGCTTGCCGAGGCGCGGCGCAAGGCCCGCCAGAACCTCAACGGCTCGCTGGTCTGGCATCTGCTCATGACGCCGCTGGCGCTGGTCGGCTGGGTCACGCCGTGGCTGGCCGCGATCACCATGCTGGTGTCGTCGCTGGCCGTCGCCTACAACTCCTGGCGCCTGTGCCGGCGCGACTGGTCCGGCGACCTGCCGTCCGGCGCCGCGCTGGAAGCGGCGCCATGACCATCCTCTATCTGCTGCTGCCCCTGTCCCTGCTCTTCGTGCTGGCTATCGGCGTTTCGCTCTGGTGGGCCGTCTTCAACGGCCAGTACGACGACACCGACGACGCCGGCACCGCCATCCTGCGCGACGACGACAGCGGCCCCGCCGGCCGCGGCTGAGGCCGTCCGCATCCGCGGTCGCGCCATAGATCTGTTGCGCAAGCCGCGCGTTCCCCTGTACCGCCTGTAGGGTTTGATCCAAATCAACGTCCGTTTATCCGCCAGCCCCCATCATTGCAACCTGGATCTATTTGTTTCTCTTTAGGGGTAGGGTGATGAACGATTGCACAGCAATCGCAAGCAAGGCCGATACCTTCAACTACAAGATCGTGAGGCAGTTCGCACTCATGACGGTAGTCTGGGGCATCGTCGGCATGGCTGTCGGCGTATTTATCGCCGCGCAGTTGATCTGGCCGCAGCTGAACTTCGATATCGCGTGGTTGTCGTACGGCCGCCTGCGCCCGCTGCACACCAACGCGGTCATTTTCGCGTTCGGCGGCAGCGCGCTGTTCACGACGTCGTACTACGTGGTCCAGCGCACCTGTCAGGCGCGCCTGTTTTGCGGTCCGCTGGCCGCGTTCACGTTCTGGGGCTGGCAGACCGTCATCGTCGCCGCCGCCATCACCTTGCCCCTGGGTTTCACCAGCAGCAAGGAGTACGCCGAACTGGAATGGCCCATCGACATCCTGATCACCCTGGTCTGGGTGGCCTACGCCATCGTGTTCTTCGGCACGATCGTCAAGCGCCGCTCCAAGCACATCTACGTGGCCAACTGGTTCTTCGGCTCGTACATCCTCACGATCGCCATCCTGCACATCTTCAATAACATCGAGATGCCGGTCACGCTGTGGAAGTCCTACTCGGCCTACGCCGGCGTGCAGGACGCCATGGTGCAGTGGTGGTACGGCCACAACGCCGTCGGCTTCTTCCTGACCACCAGCTTCCTGGGCATGATGTATTACTTCGTGCCGAAGCAGGCCGGCCGCCCCATCTATTCCTACCGCCTGTCCATCGTCCACTTCTGGGCGCTGGCGTTCACGTACATGTGGGCGGGCCCGCACCACCTGCTGTACACCTCGCTGCCCGACTGGACCCAGTCGCTGGGCATGACGTTCTCGCTGATCCTGCTGGCGCCTTCGTGGGGCGGCATGATCAACGGCATCATGACCCTGCAGGGCGCCTGGTACAAGCTGCGCACCGACCCGATCCTGAAGTTCATGGTGACGGCGCTGTCGTTCTACGGCATGTCGACCTTCGAAGGCTCGATGATGTCGATCCGCACGGTCAACGCGCTGTCGCACTATACGGACTGGACCATCGGCCACGTGCACTCGGGCGCCCTGGGCTGGGTCGCCATGATCTCCTTCGGCTCGCTCTACTACCTGATTCCGCGCCTCTACGGCCGTGAAAAGATGTATAGCGTGAAGGCCATCGAACTGCACTTCTGGATCGCGACCATCGGCGTGGTGCTCTACATCGCCGCCATGTGGATCGCCGGCGTGCAGCAGGGCCTGATGTGGCGCGATACCGCGGCCGACGGCACCCTGGTGTACAGCTTCGTCGAAGAATTGAAGACGCGGGTTCCGTATTACCTGATCCGCCTGCTGGGTGGCACGCTGTTCCTGTCGGGTGTGTTCGTCATGGCCTGGAACGTGTGGATGACGGTGCGCGGCGCGCGCCCGGTCAACCCCGCCATTCCGCAAGACGATCCCCATGCCGCGCGTCCGTCGGTCCCCGCGACCGCCGTGCCGGCCACTGCTTGACGAGGACATCATGGCCAAAAAGCAACACGGCTTCTTTTCCCACGAGACGCTCGAGAAGAACATCGGCTGGATGATCATCGCCAGCATCCTGGTGGTGTCCTTCGCGGGCCTGGTCCAGATCATCCCGCTGTTCTTCCAGCACAGCACGACCCAGGCCGTCGCGGGCGTCGAACCCTACAGCCCGCTGCGGCTGATGGGCCGCGACGTCTACATCCGCGAAGGCTGCGTCGGCTGCCATTCGCAGCAGGTGCGCGTGCTGGCCGCCGAGGTGCAGCGCTACGGTTCATACTCGATCGCGGCGGAATCGGTCTTCGACCATCCGTTCCTGTGGGGCTCCAAGCGCACGGGTCCCGACCTGGCGCGCGTGGGCGAGCGCTACTCCGACGACTGGCACCGCATCCACCTGCGCGATCCGCGCAAGGTGGTGCCGGAGTCCAACATGCCCGCCTATCCCTGGCTGGAAAAGACGGTCATCACCGGCCAGAACGTGGATGAGCGCATGCGGGCGCTGCGCAAGCTGGGCGTGCCCTACACCGACGAGGAAATCGCGGCGGCGCCCAAGGCCATCGAAGGCAAGACCGAGGAAGACGCGCTGGTCGCCTATCTGCAGGGCCTGGGCGTGGGCGTGCGCAAGGCCAAGCAGGCCGAGCAGGCCAAGCAGGCGGAGGCGGCCGGCAAGGCGGCCCAGTCCGCCTCGCAGCCGGCCGCCACGGGAGGCTGACCATGCTGGGCTATCTGAGCGCAATCGTCACCGCCATCTCGATGGCAACCTTTTTCGGCATTGTCTGGTGGGCCTGCTCGCGCGGCCGCCAGAGCGCCAATCGCGAATCGGCCATGCTGCCGTTCGCACTGCCCGATGAATTCGGGCCGGCACAACAAGATGGAGCGAATCGGTCATGAGCGATTTCGTTAGTGGCTTCTGGGGGTATTTCATCTCGATCATCGCCGTGGGCGGCGTGCTCTGGTGCGTCTGGCTGCTGTATACGCAGCGCCGCTGGCTCAGCACCAAGCCGGCCAACGGCCAGGTCGAGGACACGGGCCACGTCTGGGACGGCGACCTGACCGAGCTCAACAATCCGGTGCCCGGCTGGTGGACGTGGATGTACCTGCTGGCCTGCGCGTTCGCGCTGGGCTATCTGTTCTTCATGCCGGGCCTGGGCGAGTACAAGGGCCAGCTGGGTTTCAGCAGCACGCAGGAAGTCGCGCAGCAGCAGGCCCGGATGGCCGAGGCCGTGCGCCCGATCTACGCGCGCTTCGAGACCATGGACATTCCGCAGATCGCCCAGGATCCGGGCGCCCGCGAGATCGGCCAGCGCCTGTTCCTGAACACCTGCGCGCAGTGCCACGGTTCCGACGCCAAGGGCGGCCCCAGCTTCCCCAACCTGGCGGACGGCGACTGGCTGCACGGCGGTTCTCCGGAAGCCATCACGCAGACCATCACGCATGGACGCGTCGGCGTGATGCCGCCCTGGAAGGCGGCGATCGACCCCAAGACGGCCGGCGACATCGCCCAGTACGTGCGGTCTCTGTCGGGCCTGACGGCCGATCCGGTCCGGGTTTTCCGCGGCAAGCGCGAGTTCGCCAACTTCTGCGTCGCCTGTCACGGCGTGGACGGCAAGGGCAATCAGGCCATGGGCGCTCCCAACCTCACGGACGACGTATGGCTGTACGGCAGTTCCGAGGCGACCATCGTGAAGACGATCCTGGATGGCCGCGACAACCGCATGCCCGCGCACCAGGACATCCTGACGCCCGAGCAGATCAAGATCCTGACGGCATGGGTCTGGGGCTTGTCGAACAAGCCCGGCGCAGCGCCCCAGGCATCGGCCGAGGCCGCGAAGTAAAGGGCATACACGGCGCTTAGGTGGGAGCGCAAGACGGCTCCCACATCACTGGACTTACAGCAGGGAGCAGCAAATGGAAGATGGGTCAACCGCAAGCGTCGGCAATTCGCCTGGCGGTGACCCGCCGCCCTGGCGGCCGTACACGAGGCCGCCGCGTCCCGGGCAGGAGACCCTGGAGCAGACGCTGGCGGGCGTGCGCAGCAAGATCTACCCGCGATCCGTCAGCGGCATCTTCGCCCGCTGGCGCATCGCGTTCGTCTTTATCACGCAGCTGATCTTCTACGGCCTGCCCTGGCTCCAGTGGAACGGGCGCCAGGCCGTGCTGTTCGACCTGGGCGCGCGCAAGTTCTATCTCTTCGGTCTGGTGCTGTGGCCGCAGGACGTGGTCTATCTGGCGGTGCTGCTCGTCATCTCGGCACTGGCGCTGTTCCTGTTCACCGCGGTGGCGGGCCGCCTGTTCTGCGGCTATGCCTGTCCGCAGACCGTCTATACCGAGATCTTCATGTGGATCGAGCGCAAGGTCGAAGGCGACCGCATCGCGCGCATCCGCCTGGATGAATCGCCCTGGACCTGGCGCAAGGCCCGGCTGAAGCTGACCAAGCATTTCCTCTGGATCGCGCTGGCGTGGTGGACGGGCTCGACCTTCATCGGCTATTTCGCGCCCATCCGCGAACTGGGCCACGAGCTCTTCGCCTTGCAACTGGGGCCCTGGCAGTGGTTCTGGATGCTGTTCTACGGCTTCGCCACCTGGGGCAACGCCGGCTTCATGCGCGAATCGGTGTGCAAGTACATGTGCCCCTACGCGCGCTTCCAGAGCGTGATGGTGGACCCGGACACCTTCGTGGTCACCTACGACAAGCGCCGCGGCGACCCGCGAGGCGGACGCTCGCGCAAGGTCGACCACAAGGCGGCCGGAATGGGCGACTGCGTCGATTGCAGCCTGTGCGTGCAGGTCTGTCCGACGGGCATCGACATCCGGGACGGCCTGCAATACATGTGCATCGGCTGCGGCGCCTGTATCGACGCCTGTGAACAGGTCATGGACAAGATGCAGTACGAGCCGGGGCTGATCCGCTATACCTCGGAGCGCGCGATGCTCGACGGCCTGTCCGCCAAGAGCGCGCGGTCCCACCTGCTGCGTCCGCGCGTGCTGATATACGGCACGCTGATCCTGGCGCTGGCCGTCGCGTTCGTGGCCTCGCTGGCCATGCGCAACCCCTTGCGGGTCGACATCATCCGCGACCGCGGCGCGCTGGGCCGCGAAGTGGCCGGCGGCCTGATCGAAAACGTGTACCGGCTGCAGATCATCAACACGTCCGACCAGCCCATGCACCTGCGCCTGTCGGCCGAGGGCATGCCGGGCCTGGCCGTGCTGGCGGGCCAGCAGGGCGCCGACACCGTGGACGTCGAGCCCGCGGCCAACAAGCTGGTGCCGATGGTGATCCGCGCGCCGGCGGGCTCGCAGCCCGGCGCCCATCCGATCACGCTGCGCGCGCGCGGCCAGGACGGCGAGAACCGCCGCATCGAAACCGACGAAGCCGCGAGCTTCTACGTCCCCGACTAAGCACTGAAAAGGATATGCCCATGAACGCCGCTCCCGCCGCGCAGCCAGTCAAGCCCTGGTACCGTGAACCCTGGCCGTGGATACTCATGGCCGGGCCTTTCGCCGCCATGATCGGCTGCTTCGTCACGATCTATTTCGCGTTTACGAATTTCACCAACCAGCCGATCCAGGACGGCGTCGTCAAGCGCGGCCTGGTCGTCGAGCAGGCCGCGCCGAGCGCCAATCCGTAAACCTGGAGTGCACAGATGGGCTTGAGATCGTTGATGTGGATACTGTGGCCGTCGTTTCTGGCGGCAGCGGCGGGGAGCGCGCTGATCTTCGCCCTGATCGACCCGCTGGACGTGGCGATCTTCGGCCACGTGCCGACGGGGCGCATGGGCTTCTACACAGTGTCCTTTTTCGTGCTTTGGGTCATGGCGGGCCTGTCCAGCACGCTGACGGCCTACCTGATGCCCAAGCCCGACGAAGACGAGGAGCTGTAGCCCCGTCCGCCGGGCTCGCGGCCCGCGCGGGGCCTAGACCTTCTTGACGAATTCCGACTTGAGGCTCATGGGGCCGAAGCCGTCGATCTTGCAGTCGATGTCGTGGTCGCTGTCGACGAGCCGGATGCCCTTGACCTTGGTCCCCATCTTGATCACGCCGCCGGACCCCTTGAGCTTCAGGTCCTTGATGACGGTGACGGTATCGCCGTCCTGGAGGACGTTGCCGGCCGAGTCGCGGTAGACCTTGGCTTCTTCGGCGGCTTCGGCCGCCTGCTGCGGCCATTCATGCGCGCATTCCGGGCAGATAAAGAGGCCGCCGTCTTCGTAGGTGAATTCGGACTGGCACTTCGGACAGGCGGGCAATGCGCTCACGGGTAAATCTCTCTTGTGGACCGCGCTTTCGCGCAATGCGTAAGTATACGGCGCGCAGGCCTGCGGCAGCGGCTCGCACGACGGGGTCCCGGCCCGTCCAGCCCTGCATTGCGGGCCTGCGGCGCAAGCCGCCGCGGCCGGTTTCCAAAACACACTGTTCCGCCACGCCAAACAAGCCGCCCCGGCGCGGCGGGTAAAATCCCTGGCTATCGATCAAGTGGGGGGCGCGAGTGCAGCCGGTCATTTCAGTCCAGGATTTATCCAAACGGTACGCATCGGGATTCCAGGCGCTCAGGAACGTGAACCTGGATATCCGGCGCGGCGAGATCTTCGCCCTGCTGGGACCGAACGGCGCGGGCAAGACGACGTTGATCAGCATAATCTGCGGCATCGTCAACCCGACCGGGGGCAGGGTGCTGGCCGACGGCCACGATATCGTGGCCGAATTCCGCGCGGCGCGCGCCAAGATCGGGCTGGTGCCGCAGGAGATCTCCACCGACGCGTTCGAAAGCGTCTGGAACACCGTCAACTTCAGCCGGGGCCTGTTCGGCAAGCCGACCGACCACGCCTACGTCGAGAAGGTGCTGCGCGACCTGTCCCTCTGGGACAAGAAGGACAGCCGCATCATGGCGCTGTCGGGCGGCATGAAGCGCCGCGTCATGATCGCCAAGGCGCTGTCGCACGAGCCCGCGATCCTCTTCCTGGACGAGCCCACCGCCGGGGTGGACGTCGAGTTGCGGCGCGGCATGTGGGAAATGGTGCGGCGGCTGCGCGAAAGCGGCGTCACCATCATCCTGACCACGCACTACATCGAGGAAGCCCAGGAAATGGCCGACCGGATCGGCGTGATCCGCAAGGGCGAGATCATCCTCGTCGAGGAAAAGCATGCGCTCATGAAAAAGCTCGGCAAGCGCCAGCTGGCCCTGACCCTGAAGGCGCCGCTGCCGGGTATTCCGACGGCGCTGGACGGCTTCCAGCTGGACTTGTCGGCCGACGGCCATACGCTGGTCTATACCTACGACAACCAGGGCGGCGGCGAGATCTCGCGGCTGCTGCACGAGCTGGGCAGGCTGGAGATCGAATTCACCGACCTGAACACTTCGGAAAGCTCGCTCGAGGATATCTTTGTCAGCCTGGTGCACGGTCAATCATGAATTTCTACGCCATCCGCGCTATCTACCTGTTTGAAATGGCCCGCGCGTGGCGCACGCTCATGCAGAGCGTGCTGTCGCCCGTGATCTCCACGTCGCTGTATTTCGTGGTGTTCGGCTCCGCCATCGGCTCGCACATGGTCGAGATCGACGGGGTGAGCTACGGCGCCTTCATCGTGCCCGGCATGATCATGCTGTCGCTGTTGACGCAGAGCATCGCCAACGCCTCCTTCGGCATCTACATGCCCAGGTTTTCCGGCACCATCTACGAAATCCACTCCGCGCCCATTTCCTACGTGGAGATCGTCATGGGCTATGTCGGGGCGGCCGCCAGCAAGTCCATCATCCTGGGGCTGATCATGCTGGCCACGGCGCGGCTGTTCGTGGCTTTCGAGGTGGCGCATCCGGTCTGGATGCTGGCCTTCCTGGTCCTCACTTCCGTAACCTTCAGCCTGTTCGGCTTCATCATCGGCATCTGGGCCGACGGTTTCGAGAAGCTCCAGATCATCCCGCTGATGATCATCACGCCGCTGACCTTCCTGGGCGGCACCTTCTATTCCATCAAGATGTTGCCGCCTTTCTGGCAGGCCGTCACGCTGTTCAACCCGGTCGTATATCTGGTCAGCGGGTTCCGCTGGGCGTTCTACGGTGTGGCCGACGTCAGCGTGGGCATCAGCGTGGGCATGACGCTGGCCTTCCTGCTCGCCTGCGTGCTGGGCGTGCGCTGGATCTTCAAGACGGGCTACCGGCTCAAGACCTAGCGCCGGCGCCGTCCGGCGTTTACGGGGCGCAGACCGGCGCGGCGCGCGCCATGCCGCCGTAGGCGTCCAGCAGCCGTTCGCGCCAGGCGTGGACGGGATCGTCCTCGGCCAGCAGTTCCAGGGGGCAGGTGCAACGGGCCCACATGAACATGCCGAACACCGCGTAGTCCGCGTAGGCGGGATGCTCGCCCGACAGATAGGGCTGCCTGCCCAGCGTTTGCCGCAGCGGCAGCAGCGACGCGCGCAGCGCGGCGATCTGCTCGTCCCGGACCGCGGGCAGGTCCTCCAGCCGGCCGAAGCGTTTTTCGCGCGTGGCGCGGAAGTAGTCCTTGTCCTTGTCGTGGATCAGGCCATGGATGCTGGGCAGCAGCAGGCGGGCCAGCGTGGGGACCAGCGTGGCGTCCGCCCAGGCGTTCGCAAACAGGCTCAGCGCGCGGCCGGCCGCGCCGCCGAACAGGGACGGGCGTTCGGGGAAGGTCTCCTCCAGATAGCAGGCGATCTGCCAGGAGTCGCTCACCACGCGCGTGCCGTGCACCAGCACCGGCACCAGTTTCTGGCCGGAGAAATCGATGGCTTCTTTCTCGGTGAAGCGCCAGGGCACGGTCGTGGCGGACAGGCCCTTGTGGGCCAGCGCCATGTGCGTCTTCCAGCAATGCGGGCTGAACCGCAGCGACGGGTCGGCGCCCGCCAGGTCATAGAGGGTGAGATCCGGGGTCAAGATGCCGCGCTCCTTGGACAGGACTGGGGGAGTAACGGAAACAGCATAACTGCAGAAAGAAAAAACGCCACGCTCCCGAAGGCGCGTGGCGTCTGCCGCGGCGGGGGTTGCGACGGCATTACTTGGTGGCGGGGCCGCCCTTGCTCATGTTCATCACGCGTTGCTTGAGCTGGGGATCCTGCTGCACGGCCTGGCCGATGCCGTTGAATTCCTCGACGGTCAGCCCGTCCGCGCGGACCAGTTGCACCATCTTGGCATCGGCTTCCTGGACGACTTGCTGCTTGGCTTCGTCCGTCTTGGCGGCGTCGACCTTGGGCCGGTATTCGTCCACGACGCCGGAGATCTTCTGCGAGGCCGACGCGAAGCGCTGCAGTTGCTGGTCGGTCGGTTGTATCGCGGGCGGAGGCGCCATTTGCTGCTGGGCCTGGGCTTGCGCCTGGCTGGCCTGTTGCGCAAGGGCGGGGGCACCGGACAGCGCCGTCGTGAGCAGGGCGGCGGATAGGAATGCATAAGTGGAACGCTGCATGAAACCTCCATGTTCCGGTTGAGTGTCTGGCCATGATGACAATCGGGTCCGTCCAGGGGCAAGTTTCGCGATGTGTTTTCCTGTGTCGGCAGGCCACCGGATGCGCGCGCGGCGCGGGAGGGCGCTCCCCGCGGGGCGCCGGAAACGTTTTGCGTGTTTTCGTAGTCGCTGCTGGCCGCGATGTTTCCTTAGGTGTGCGGCGCCGGACCGCTAGACGGCCAGCATGCTCAGCATGACCAGCGCCAGCAGCAGCACATAGACGCGGGCATGCAGGCGGTCGGGGATGCGGGGAATCAGGGGCGCCGCCAGCCGGATGCCCGCCAGCGAGCCGATCGCCAGGGCGGCGAAGGCGAACAGGTCCACGTAGCCCACGATCCATGGCGCCAGGGCCTGCGGCAGGCCGCGAGCGGCCGCCATGTAGGCCAGCGTGCCGATGATGGCGACGGGCAGCGTCAGCGGGTTGGCCATCGCCGCGGCCTTGGACATGGGCAGGCCCCGGCGGCGCAGCAGCGGCACCGTCATGACGCTGCCGCCGACTCCCAGGAAGGCCGCGATCGCGCCGATGGCCGCGCCGCCGCCCACCATCACGCCCGCGCCCAGTGGCCGCGGCCGCGCTTCGCCCTGGGCCATGAAGCCCTGGCGCAGCAGACAATCCAGGATGGTCACGCCCAGATAGGCGATGAAGGCGTAGCGCACCAGTGCGCCGCTGGCGCGGGTGGCGGCCAGCGCGCCCAGCAGCGAGCCCGCCGCGATGAAGGCCGCCAGCGGCCAGACGTAGGCGCGCAGGATGTTGCCGGCGCGCTGGTGCTTGCGCGTGGCCGCCACCGAGTTGACGATCATGACGCAGGTGGAGGTGGCCACCGCGATGTGCATGGCCGCCTGGCCGATCGCGTCCTGGGCGCCGTGCGTGGCGGTCAGCACGCCGTACAGCACGGGCACCACGACGAAGCCCCCGCCGAAGCCGAACAGCACGGTCGTCACGCCGCTCAGACAACCGAAAAACGCCAGAACCAGATACATCATGCCGCCCGTCCTCCCAGGGAAAACGTTCACGATACGGCCGCCAGCCTTGGCCCGCTTTCGAGGATGGGACAATAATGTTTGCATTTCGGCCATCGATGCGCCGCCGGCCTGGCGGCCCCAGCGCCATGCGCAACGTCCATATAGACCGCTACGACCACCTGGACCGCCCCGTCGTCGCCATCGGCAACGACTATCCTCCCGGCCAGCTGCTGCCGGCGCATGCGCATCGCCGCGCCCAACTGCTGTATGGCGCCACCGGCGTCATGCAGGTCGCCACCCGCGACGGCAACTGGGTGGTGCCGCCGCAGCGCGCCGTATGGATTCCCGCCGGCGTGGTCCATGAGGTCCGCATGCTGGGCGTCAGCACCCGCAGCGCCTACATCGAACCGGGCGCGGCGCGCGCCGATGGGCAGGCATGCGAGGTGATCGAGGTATCGCCGCTGCTGCGGCAGTTGCTGATGGATGCGGTGGACATGCCTGCCGACTACGACCGGGCAGGGCGCGACGGCGCGCTGGCGGCGTTGCTGCTGCATGAGATAGCGCGCGCGCCGGTGCTCCCCCTGCATATCCCGCTGCCGCCCGACGAGCGTCTGGCGGCCCTGTGCAGAGGGTTCATCGCCGCGCCCGACGCGCGCGCCGCGCCCGAGGACTGGGCCGGCCGCCTGCATATGAGCCCGCGCACCTTCAGCCGCCATTTCCGCGTACAGACGGGCATGGCGTTTTCGGAATGGCGCCAGCGCGCCTGCGTGGTGCTGGCGCTGTCGCGCCTGGCCGCGGGCGCGGCGGTCACCAGCATCGCGCTGGATTTCGGCTACCAGAGCCCGGCCGCGTTTTCCACGATGTTCCGGCGCGTGCTGGGGCGTCCGCCCACGGAATACCTGCGCCAGGGCTAGGGCCTGTTGGTACTATGCCCGCACTCATGAAACACGCGACTCCTTCCCGCCATCCCTCCCTATCCATCGGCATCGCGGGCGCGGGCAGCGCCGGCCTGGCCACCGCCCTGGCGCTGGCGCGGGACGGCCACCAGGTGCGGGTGTTCGAAAAGCACCAGGGTTTCACCACGCAGGGCGCGGGCCTGTTGTTGCAGCCGCCGGGCGTGCGGGCGCTGAGAACGCTCGGGGTGGACGTGGAGGCGCTGAACGTCGGCGCGCCCATCGACCGCCTGCTGGGTCTTTCACATCGGGGCTGGCCGGTCGTGGATATCGACTACCAGGGCGACGGCGCGCGAGCCGTGACCCGGGCGGCCTTGGGCGAAGTGCTGTTCGACGCCGCGCGGCGGGCGGGGGTGGCGTTTTCATTCGGTTGTCCGGTCAGCGGGCTCGACACGCAGGAGGGCAGGGCCTTCGTGACGCACGGCGCGGGCGAGGGCCAGGCCCAGTCCAGCTTCGACCTGTTCGTCGCGGCCGATGGCGCAGCCTCGGCGCTGCGCGAGCAGGCCGGGCTGGCCGCGCGCTCGCGCGCCTATCCATGGGGCGCCCTGTGGGGCCAGTTCTGGGTTCCGGGCTGGCCGGGCGCGACGCAGTTGCTGCAGCGGTTTCGGGGCACCCGCGAAATGATGGGGCTCTTGCCGACCGAGATCGGGCCGCGGGGCGTGCGCCTGTCTCTCTTCTGGAGCATCCGGCACGACGCCCTGCCGGCCTGGCGGGCCGCGCCCATCGGCGAATGGAAGGCGCGCCTGTTGTCCTTGTGGCCCGAGGCCGCGCCTGTGGTCGACCAGATTACAGGGCACCAAGACCTGGCGGTGGCGACCTACCGCCATACCTGGCCGCGAGGATTGGCCCGGGGCCCGTACTGCGCCGTGGGGGACGCGGGCCATGCGATGAGCCCGCAACTGGGCCTGGGCACGACGCTTGCGGCCTTGGACGCCTTGGCGCTGGCGCGGGCCCTGGGCCGGCATGGCGCGGCACGCGGGCCCGGGAAATACGCCCGCAGCCGCCTCATGCCGTCGCGGATGTATCAGACGCTGAGCCGCGCGCTGACGCCTTGCTTCCAGGCATCGGGTCCCGGGCTGTGGCGCGATCTGTTGTTCGGGGGAGCCTTGCTGGTGCCGGGCATGCGGGCGCTGATGAAGCGCGGCCTGCTGGCCATGCCGCAGCCGGACGCCGCCCGCCGCCCTTGACGAGAAGCAGCCCCGGCGTCAGGCCGCGTACCAGAGCACTGCGAAGAAGTGGCAGGCGGTGCCGGCAAGCACGAACAGGTGCCAGACGAAGTGGCTGTAGCGCCAGCGGTTGTCGAGCACGAAGAACGCTACGCCGCCCGTGTAGGCCAGCCCGCCCGCGACCAGCCACCACAGGCCGCCCGTGGGCACGTTTTCGATCAGAGGATTCACCGCGATGAGCACCAGCCAGCCCATCGCCAGGTAGAGCCCGGTGGACATCGCGGGGCGGTTGAGGCGCTTGCTGGCCTTCAGCCCCACGCCCAGCAGGGCCATGCCCCAGACCAGGCCGAAGAGGGTCCAGCCCCAGGGGCCGCGCAGCGCGCCCAGCGCGAACGGCGTGTACGTGCCCGCGATGAGCAGGTAGATGGCCGAATGGTCCAGCACATTGAAGAACTGCTTGGCGCGGCTGCGGGGCAGGGCGTGGTATATGGTGGAGGCGAGGTACAGCAGGCACATCGAGGCGGCGAAGACCGCGGCCCCCGCGATGAAGGCGGCGTCGCCCTGGCGCACGGCGGCGACGATCAGGATGGGAGCCGATGCCACGGCGCCGGCCGCGCCCACGCCGTGGCTGATGGCGTTGGCGATTTCCTCGCCGAATGTCTGGGGTCTGTCGTTGGGAAACATGAATGCGTCTTGGTGGGCCCGAAGCCTCCACCATAGGCGCTTTGATGCGCCGCCTCAAGGCCGGGGCCGCGCTTTGCGCCGGCGATGAGGGGACGGTTTGATCTTGTGCAAATCGCGGGCCGTCCCGCCGTGGCGGCGAGCGCCGGCCGGAAGTTACTGTGTGATACATTCCATGCCGGTGTCATGCTCAACGGGTTTACTGGCCGAGGCCTCGAATGGCGCGCAGTTTTACCAGTCTGTTTTTCAAAACCGCGAAGAAACTCGGCAGGCTGCAGCGCGCCGCCTTGCGAGCGGCGGCTCCGCAGGCCGCCAAGCGGCGCAGCGCCACCCGGCGCAAGGCCACCGTCGCCGCCCGGCAGGCCGCCAAATCCGCGGCGCCCGCGGCGCCTTCCCTGGGGGGCGGGCGCTGGGAGGCCGCCAGGCAGTTCTCCGACAGCCGGGGCCAACGGCTCGGCTTTTCCCGCTATACGCCCGCTTCCGCGCCGCGCTCCGGCATGCCGCTCGTGGTGATGCTGCATGGCTGCAGGCAGACTGCGCTGGCGTTCGCGCGCGGTTCCCGCATGAATCAATGGGCCGACGCCGGCGGTTTCATGGTGCTGTATCCGCAGCAGTCGCTGGCGCGCCAGGTGCAGCGCTGCTGGCGCTGGTTCCAGCCCGACGATGCGCATGGCGGCGCCGAGGCCGACCTGATCGCAGCCCTGATCCGGTCCGAATTGGACAGGTTCGGGCTGGACCCCGAACGCATTTATGTCGCGGGCCTGTCGGCGGGCGCCGGCATGGCCGCGCTGGTGGCGCTTCGGCATCCGCGCCTGATCGCCGCCGTGGCCATGCATTCCGGGCCGGTGGTGGGCGATGCCCACAGCGCGGCCAGCGGCATCGGCACCATGCGGCGCGGCACCCTCAAGCCGTTGCTGCCCTTGTTGCAGCGCGTCGCGGATCCGGAAGTCTTCCAGCTGGGCATGCCCGCCATGATCCTGCAAGGCCAGCTGGATCCGGCGGTGGCGCCGCGCAATGCGCGCCAGCTGTTCGAACAGTTCCGCATGCTCAACGGCTTGTCGCCCCACAGCACGCCGATCGAGCACGTGCTGGGCCTGGGCACCGAAAAAGCCTATCGCCGGGTGGACATGCTGCGCGGCCAGAACACCGTGCTGCGCCTGTGCGAGGTCACGCGGCTGGAGCACGCGTGGAGCGGCGGCGACGCGTCGATCCGCTACCACGCCCGCAGCGGCCCCGATGCCTCGTCACTGATCTGGCGCTTCTTCCAGGCGCAGCGCCGCGCGGGGAATTGAGCGCCCGGGGCGGAATGCCTGGGAAGGGGGTATGCTCGACGGGCCGGCGCATCGCGCGCCGCCCGCCATGCCTTTTTGGGAATCAATGCCATGCCCCTGTCCATGTATCAGGCTTGCGTGCCTGTCTTCGTCCGAGGTTTGTCCGTCCTGGCCGCCTTGCTGGAAAAGGGCGCCGCCCACGCCACCGCGACGGGCGCCGATCCGGCCGCGCTCATCGCTGCGCGGCTCGCTCCGGACATGTATCCGCTGTCCGGCCAGGTGCAGCGCGCCAGCGACGCGTCGAAATTCGCGGTGCAGCGGCTGTCGCGGGTGGAAGCGCCCAAATTTCCGGACGAGGAAACCACCTTCGAACAGTTGCAGGAGCGCATCGCGGCCACGATCGCATACCTGCAGGGCGTTCCGGCGGACAAGCTCGACGGCGCCGAAAGCCGCAAGATCACATTGGCTTTCGGCGACTTCCGGCAGGAGTTCCGTGGCGACGACTATCTGCTGACTTTCGCGCTGCCCAACTTCTATTTCCACGTCACGACGGCTTACGGCATCCTGCGGCAGGCGGGCGTGAAGATCGGCAAGCTCGACTTCCTGGGGCCGTACCCCCAGCCCTGACCCGAACGGCCTTCAGCCCGGCTGCTTCCTGGACGGGTCGCCGCAGCCTTCCATGCTGCCCATCTTGGCCATGTTCTGCTGGATTTCCTCCGGCGTGAGGTCGAACTTGTGCGTGGCGATGGACCAGCGGTGCCCGAACGGGTCCACCACCTGGCCGTAGCGGTCGCCCCAGAACATGTCCGCCACGGGCATCGTCATCTGGGCGCCGGCGGCCACGGCCTGCTTCATGGCGGCGTCCACGTCGTCCACGTACAGATGCAGGGTGACCGGCGTTCCCTTCAGCGCCTTGGCGCCCAGGCTGCCCCATTCGGGGAAGTCGTCCATCAGCATCAGAACGGAATCGCCGATGCGCACGGCGGCGTGCATGATCTTGCCGTTGGGGCCCGGCAGCCGCGCGAGCTCCTGGGCGTTGAAGGCTTTCTTGAAGAAGGCGATGGCGTCGGACGCGCCCTCGCACACGATGTGCGGGGTGAGCGTGTGCATGCCTTCGGGAATGGTCCTGGTTGCAGGGGTGCTCATATCGAGTCTCCGGAGTATTCGCGATTGAAAAAGAGGCGGGGGAGGGAGTTCCCGGCCGCCCCGCTCGTCCTAGTTGCCCACCAGCGTATTGAATCCCCCGCAGCACATCCGTTTGAAGTCGAATACGCCTTCGCAGCACATATCCTTCAGGCGGGCGTCCGACATGACCTGGGCATTGATCCTGTCCCGCTCCGCCTTGTTGGCGTACAGGATCCACGCGAACACGACGGTCTCGCCCTCGCGCGCGCCAGCCGCGGCGCTGAACGAGGCGAAACCTTCGCCGTCGATGTCGTCCGCCACGCCTTCGCGGTAATCGAGCGCGCCGTATTCAAGCCAGATCGCCTGGGCCTGCTGCGCCATCTTCTTGTAGGTTTCCACATTGGCTTTGGGCACGCTCAACAGGTAACCGTCTATGTACTTTTCCATCAGTGACTCCTTTGATTCGCGTTGTTCTATTGCGTTTCCGCAAGCCCGCGAGCCGTGCGCCGCGCAAGCCGGATCCGTCTCCGGTGTATGCCACTGTATCGGGATCGGCCGCGATTTCAGATAGGAGATTGCGACATTCTTGAGGGTGGATTGCGACAGCCGGCAGGCGTATGCTTTGCGGAATGAAAAACATCGCGTTCCTGCTGCCCCAAGGGGCCAACATCGCGTCGCTGGAGACCGCCAGGCACGGCTTTCTCGTCGCCAACGAGTACCTGGCCGCGCACGGGCGCGAGCCCCGGTTCAAGGTATGCACCCTGGCGCTGACGCGGGAGGTCAGGCTGGACGACGGCCGCATCACCGTGCAGGCGGACCTGGTGCTGGCCGACGCCCAGGACATCGACATCTGCATCGCCCCGCCGCTGCTCGGCTCGGTGTCCGACGCGGTGCTGTCCAACCGCGAACTCATCGAGTGGCTGTCGCGGCATCACCGCGAGGGCGGGGAGGTCGCCAGCCTGTGCATGGGCGCCGCGCTCCTGGCGGCGGGCGGCATCCTGGACGGCCAGCAGGCCGTCGTCCATTGGGTGGCGCAGAATCTGTACGCCAGCCTGTTCCCCAGCGTGCGCTGGGTCAGCGACCGCGTCGTCATGGCGGACAACGGCGTCTACACCAGCGGCGGCGCGTTTTCCGCCGCGCACCTGGTGCTGCACCTGATCGAGAAGTACACCGACCGCGACACCGCCATCTGGTGCGCCAAGTATTTCCAGCTCGACTGGAGCCGCCAAAGCCAGCTGCCGTTCTCGGTATTCATGGGGCAGAAGGCGCATGCGGACGAGGTCGTGCGCGCGGTGCAGGACTACATCGAAGGCCGCTACACGGAGAAGATCACGGTCGAGGAACTGGCCGGCCGCCACGCCATGGGGCGGCGCACCCTGGAGCGCCGCTTTCGCCAGGCCACGGGCAACAGCATCGTGGAATACGTGCAGCGCGTGCGCGTGGAAGCCGCCAAGAAGCGCCTGGAAACCTCGCGCAAGAGCGTGGCGGAAGTCATGTACGAGGTCGGCTACAACGATACCAAGGCGTTCCGCGATATCTTCAGCAAGTACTGCGGCATGTCGCCGGTGGGGTACCGCGAGCGCTACCACTTCCAGTAGCGCGCCGGCAGTTCAGCCCTGGTAGCGGTACACGCGGCTATCGCGCATGACGAAGCCCGCCGATTCATACAGGTGGTGGGCCGACAGCCGCCCGGGATTCGACGTCAGGTCCAGCGTCCTGGCCTTCAGTTCGCGGCTCTTGACGATGGCGGCGTGCGTGAGCGCCATGCCGACTTTCAGGCCGCGGGCCTGTTCGTCCACCACGACGTCCTCGATCCAGGCCCGCACGCCCGTGGGGATGCGGAAGTGCACCAGGGTCAGCGTGCCGACGATGCGGCGCTCTTCGCCCATGGTGGCGATGAACACGTGGTTGGAGGGCGAACGGATGATTTCCTCCAGCGCCTCGCGCGACAGCGGCGCCGCGGTCCGCGACAACTGGGGCAGCAGGCGCGCGAACGCCGCGACCAGCGCATCGTCGGCCTGCGTGGCCAGCGTGACTTCGATGTGGTTTCCCAAGGGCTTCACCGGGCGCTCCTGCAAGGGCTATCTCGATGTTGTAGCCCACACCCGGTCTGGATACCAAGCGGTGAATTTCATCGCCCCGGCAAGCGCCGCGACCGTCACCGCGATCGCGATGACCTGCGGCAGCTGCGGGCGGTAGACCAGCAGCGCGTCCGTCGCGACCATCACCGCGAACGCCAGCGCCCAGGCGGTGGCGACGGCATACTTCGTGCGCACGAACCGGCGGCTCTTCCAGACATACTCGGGCTCCTTCTCGCGCGCGTATGCCAGTGTGAACGGCCTGCGCACGGCAATGGTCAGCAGCACGAGGAACAGCAGCCCGGCGTCCACCCTAAGGCGCGTTTCGGCAATCGTCCAGGATTCGCCGTCGACCATCGGGGCGTAAAGCGTCAGCCCGGCGAAGAGCAGCAGCGTGCCCGTTTCCATGAGCTTCGCGCGGCGCTCGGGACTGATCCAGTCGCGCAGCACCAAGCCGGCGGATACGAAGGCCCCCGTCGCCAATCCTTCCAGTACCCCCACAGCCCTCTCGATGATGACAAACATGATGAAGGGCGCGAACGCCAGCAGGATGTTCATCTCGATTCCCCGACCTTGAGCGCGCCCCTGCGCGTTTGCCGCGTCGCCATGAGAATCGAGACGCGAGCGTATTTATTTCTGCCTGTCCGCCAGGGTGCGGCATCTCTCGCCGTTCGTCCATCGCCCGCCTGGACGGGCGCGGAAGCAGGGCTCATCCATTCGGCGGCGGCGCGGCCGGCGATGCATCGTCCAGCCGGCCGGTGGGCATCGGGAAAAAGGCGTCATGCCTGCGGCCGGCGCCGCGCCGCCGGCCGGGCCGTTACCGCAGGGACTGCCCGACGGCGATCGGCCTGTCTCCGGATATCGTGGTCCGGTGCATTTCGCGGTCGAAACCGTCGTAGTCGTTCATCGCCAGGTGCTGGGTGCAGCGGTTGTCCCACAGCGCCAGCGACCCCGGCGTCCAGCGGAAGCGGCAGGTGAATTCCGGCCGCGCCGCGTGGCGGTACAGGAAATGCAGCAGCGGCTCGCTTTCCTCTTCGGTCATGCCGTCGAAGCGCAGCGTGTAGGTGCTGTTCACGTAGAGGGCCTTCCTGCCGGTGGCGGGGTGCACCCGGACCACGGGATGCACCACTTCGTTGGTGGCGCGGTCGTCGGTGCGCACGTCCATCTTGTGGGCGGGGTCGCCGTTGTTCACCACGGCGCCGCCCGCGCCGTACGAGCGGACCGGGCTGTGCACGGCGCCGAGGCCGTCGAGAATGCCCTTGAGCCGGTCGGACAGGGAGTCATAGGCGCGGTACATGTTCGCCCACATCGTGTCGCCGCCGTAGGGCGGGATGACGCGACCGTACAGCGCCGAGCCCAGCGGCGGCTCCTCGGCGTAGCTCATGTCGGTGTGCCACAGGCCGCCGAACAGGCGGCGGGTGCTTTCCGTCTTGCCTTTCATCACGGGAAGAACGGCCGGATATCCTTCCAGCGCCCGCACGAAAGGCACTTCCAGCAGGTCGCCGAAGCGCTTGCTGAAGTCGATGTGCTGCTGCGGCGTCAGTTGCTGGTCGCGGAAGAAAACCACCAGGTGTTCGTGCAGCGCGGCGCGCACTTCCTCGAACTGCTCGTCCGACAGCGGGCGCGACAGGTCCAGGCCCCGGATTTCGGCGCCCAGCGCACCGGCGATCGGGTGGGTTTCCAGATGGCGATACGTGGTCATGCTTGCCTCCTTGCCTATTGAAGTTTGATCTGGGCGCTGCGCACCAGCGCACCCCATTTCTCGGTCTCCGACGCGATATAGCGTCCAAAGCCGGCCGGCCCTTCGGCCGCGATGATGCCGCCCATGGCGCCGATCTGTTCGCGCACGTCGGGCATCGCCAGCACCGCGAGCAGTTCCTTGTTCAGGCGTTCGACGACGGGCCCGGGCGTGGCGGCCGGCGCCAGCACGCCGAACCATCCGGCGATCTCCTAGCCGGGCAGGCCCGCCTCTGCCATCGTCGGCACGTCGGGCAATTGCGGCGACCGCGCGGCGCTGGTGATGGCGAGCGCCCGCAGCTTGCCGGCCTTCACCAGCTGCAACGCCGATGGCATGTTGTCGAACATCATCGGCACATGCCCGGCCACGGTGTCGTTCAGGCCCGGCGCGCTGCCCCGGTAGGGCACATGCGTCAGCCGCAGGCCCGCCGACGAGGCGAACAGCTCGCCGGCCAGGTGCAGCGAGGTGCCCGCGCCCGGGGTGGCGTAGCCCATTGGCTCGGGCGTTTTCCTGGCGTAGGCGATCAGCTCTTGCACGGAGCGCACCGGCAGCGCGGGATTCACCACCAGCAGGTTGGGGACGCTCATCAGCATCGTCACCGGCGCCAGGTCGCGCTGCGGCTGGTAGGGCAAGTCCGGATACAGGGCGGGGTTGATGGAGATGGGGCCGATATTGCCCATCACGATGGTGTAGCCGTCCGCGGGCTGCTTCACGGCGAAGTCGGTTCCTACGTTGCCGCCGGCCCCCGCCTTGTTCTCCACGATGACGGGCTGCCCCAGCCGTTCCCCCAGCTTGTGGCTGACCAGCCGGGCCAGCATGTCCGTGGATCCGCCGGGCGGGTAGGGCACGATCCATTTGATCGGTTGCGACGGCCACGGAGCTTGTGCCGCGGCGGGCCCCATACAGAGGGCGAGGCCCGCCGCCAAGGCGAGTGCGATGCGTTTCATGCGTTTGTCTCCTTCCCGGGCTCGCCGGTCTTGCCGGGAGCATCATTTATGTGTATTGTTCACCTAGTGATCAATATGTTTATCAGGTGAACGCGTGAAGAATAATAGATCGATCCAGCGGTGTCTATCGATCATGCGGGCCTTCCGCGGCGCCGGAAGGCCGACGCTCGCCGAGCTGGCGCGCGCGGTCGATCTGCCGCACGCAACCGTGCTGCGTTTCCTGCAGACGCTGGAGGAAGAGGGCTATGCCGCGCGTGAAGACAGCCGCTGGCGCCTGACGCCCCAGGTCTTCGAACTGGGGTTCGCGGCCATGGACAGCCTGGGGGTGACCGACGCCGTGCAGGAGCTACTGCAGAAGCTCGCCGACGCCTATTCAGGCACGTCCAACCTGGGCGAGGCCAATCCGGAGGGCGTCATCATCATCGGGCGGGCGATGGCGCCCGCCGAGCGGCGGCGCCTGGTGGTCATGAATCTGCGCGTGGGCAGCGTGCTGCCGCCGTCGAGCGCGCTGGCCGGCGGTCTGCGCCTGGCGGCCGGGCAGTGGAGCCGCTACGACTATCCCGACAGCAACCAGGTTTCGGTGGCGGTCCCCGTTCCGCAGGCCGGCTCGCGCGTGCTGTCGGTGGGCATATCCATGGACGCCTCGGAGGTCGTGGGGAACCGTCTGGAGGCGGAAATGGTGCCCGCCTTGCAGCGGGCGGCGGAAACCATCTCCGGAGTGATAAGGGTAGGCGTGGTGTGACGGCCGGCGGGTTCAGGCGCCCGCCGCGTCCGGCAGCCTGGCGATCACCTTGATTTCGAAGTCGAAGCCATAAAGCCAGGTCACGCCCACCGCGGTCAGCGTGGGGTGGGGCGCAGCGCCCCAATACTCCGGCACGACGCTCCAGATCGCTTCGAACTTCGATGCCGGGTCGACGATGAAGACCGTCACGTCCACCACGTCCTCGAACGTGCAGCCGGCTTCCGCCAGGATGGCTTGCAAATGGTCGAAGGCGAGCCGGACCTGCGCCTGCAGGCCGGGTTCCGGAGACCCGTCATCCAGGCTGCCGACCTGCCCCGACACGAACAGAAAGCCATTGGACCGGATGGCCGGGGAATAGCGGTTCCGTTCATAAAGCGCCCGGCGTCCGGGCGGAAAAACAACGTCGCGAGTTGCCATGAGTATGCTCCATCAATGGGCCGCGGCGGCCCGGCGTCAACGATGGAGGGACTGTAAGCGGCCAGCGCCCGGCGGATAAACGGGCAGATGCAGCCAGCACTATTTGTAGAATCCAAACAATCTAAACACCCGGGGAGCGGGGATGGACCGTTTCGATGCGATGCAGGCGTTCGCGCGCGTGGTGGAAACCGGCAGCTTCACGAAGGCCGCGGAGACGCTCCACCTGAGCAAGACCAGCGTTACGCAGCTGGTCCAGCAACTGGAGGCGCGGTTGCGGGTGCGTCTGCTGAACCGCACCACGCGCAAGGTCAACGTCACGGCCGACGGCGCGGCCTACTACGAACGCGTGCTGCGCCTGCTTGCCGACCTGGACGACGCCGAGACCAGCCTGTCGGGCGCCTCGTCCCAGCCGCGGGGGCGGCTGCGGGTCGACGTGCCCAGTCCGCTGGCCCGCCTGGTGCTCGTGCCCGCGCTGCCGGCGTTCCATGCCCGCTATCCCGACATCCAGCTCGACATGGGCGTGAGCGATCGCATCGTCGACTTGATCGACGAGAACGTGGACTGCGTCGTGCGGGGCGGCGACATGGCCGACCAGTCGCTGATGGCGAGGCGCGTGGCCGATCTGCGGCTTGGCGTCTACGCGGCGCCCGCCTATCTGGAGCGCGCCGGTCCGCCTTCGCATCCGGCCGAGCTGGAAGACACGCATCACCGCATCGTGGGCTTTCTGTGGTCGCGCACGGGCAAGGCCTTTCCGTACGCCATGCGCCGTGGCGGCGAGCGCATCCACGTGCAGGGGCGCCATGTGCTGGCGGTCGACGATGGCAATGCCTACCTGGCTGCCGGCCTGGCCGGGCTTGGTGTGCTCTGGCTGCCGGACTACATGTCGCGGCCCCACGTCGACAGCGGCGAGCTTGTGCCGTTGTTCCAGGACTGGCGGCTCGATCCGATGCCGATGTACGTGGCGTTTCCGCCGAACCGCCACGTCAGCGCCAAGCTGCGCGTGTTCATGGACTGGATCACCGGACTGATGGGACAGTACGCGCCGGCGGCGGCCCGCGATCGAGACTAGGCCAGCGCGCAGGCTTCTTCGAATGGCAGCCTTGGCAGCCTCGCGCGCATGGGCGCCGGGGATACGTAGCCCAGGTTGCATAGAAAGCTCACCTCCGCGCGTCCGCCGGGGAAGTAGCGCTTCGTCACCGCGTCCGCATCGAAGCCTCCCATGGGGCCGCAATCCAGTCCCAGGGCGCGGGCGGCGATGATGAAGTAGCCATGCTGCAGGCTCGCGTTGCGCAGCGCGGCGTCGCGCGTGGCGGCCGGGCTTGCGGTGAACCAGCTGCGCGCTTGAGGCTGGTGCGGGTAGAGGACGCCCAGCCGCTCATGGAAATGCAGGTCGCAGGCAAGCACGGCCGTCACCGGCGCAAGCCGCGTCTGCTCGCGGTTGCCCGCGTCCAGCAGCGGCAACAGTGCCGCCTTGCCGGCGGCGCTTTGGACGAACACGATCCTGGCGGGCTGGCAATTCGCCGACGTAGGGCCCATGCACATGAGCCGGTAGAGTTCGCGCAGCAGCGCCGGCGCGACCGGCCGCTCCTGCCAGGCGCGGACAGTCCTGGCCTGGAGGAACAGCCGGTCGAGGCCGGCGTCGGCCTGCGGACTGGACCATGCGGCGGCGTCCGGCGCAATCCGGCCGTCAGCCATGCTGCCGCCTCGCGCCGCGCAGGAGCTTGCCGGGCAGCGCGCCGGTGGCCGTCCCGCCCTCGAAGATCGGAATCCCGCCGACCAGCGTCGCCAGATAGCCGTCGGCGCGCTGGACGAGGCGCCGGCCGCCGCCCGGCAGGTCGAACACCATCTCGGGGCAGTGCACCCTCACCGCGTCGGGATCGATGATGTTGAGGTCCGCTTTGTAGCCCGGACGCAGCAGGCCGCGGTCGAGCAGCCCGTAGACGCTGGCGGTGTCGCGCGTCTGGCGCTTGACCACGTGCTCCAGGCCCAGCAGCGGGCCGCGGCGGCGATCGCGGGTCCAGTGGCTCAGCATGAAGGTCGGCATGCTCACGTCGCAGATGTAGCCGCAGTGCGCGCCGCCGTCGGAGAGGCTGTTCACCGTGTTGGGATGCTGCATCAGCTGATGCAGATGGTCGAGGTTCTCGTACGAATAGTTGAACGACGGGTAGTAGAGGATAGCCTGGCCATCGTTCTCCAGCATGAGGTCGTAGACGATTTCCAGCGGCGGTCGGCCGCTGCGGCGCGCCATGGCGGCCACGCTTTCCTCGGGCGGCGGCTCGTAGTCGGGATCGCTGCCCAACCGGTAGATCTTGTGGAAGCTGCTGAACAGCGTTTCGGCGCGGCGGTCGAGCAGGCCGCGCTGCTCGTTCATGATCCGGCCGCGGGTGCCGGGGTCGCGCAGCCGGGCGAGCTTCTCGGCCAGCGGCAGGGCATGCAGGGCCTGGTAGCTGGGGTGCGCGATGAATGGATGCAGCGAGCTCTGCCACGAAAACAGGATGCCCAGGGGCCGTCCGCTGATGCCGGCCAGCAGCGGCACGCCTTCCTCGCGCGCGCGGTCCAGGCTGCGCACGATCTGCTTCCAGACGTCGGGCGCGCCGTCCGTCTGCTGCAGGTTGAACAGCACCGGCAGGCGGTTGTGGCGCGCCAGTTGTTCCAGCCAGGGGATTTCGCCTTCCATCGCGGGATGGTTCGCCGTCATCTGGAACACGCCGTGGCCCACCTCGCCCATGACCGAGCCCAGCGCGGTGATTTCCTCGCCGGTGGCGAAGGTGCCGGGCGGATACTTGCGCTCGTCGTACTTGTGCAGGAACGTGCGCGACGTGGAAAACCCCACCGCGCCGGCGAGCAGCGCTTCGCGCACCACCTCGCGCATGGCGATCAGGTCGGCGGGCGAGGCCTCATCGTGGTGGATGGCGCGCTCGCCCATCACGTAGGCCCGCACGGCGCTGTGCGGGACCTGCGCGCCCACGTCCAGCGCCTTGGGGCGGTGGTCCAGCGCGTCCAGATATTCGGGGAAGGTTTCCCAATCCCACTGGATGCCCTCGGACAGCACCGAGCCGGGAATGTCCTCCACGCCCTCCATGACCTTGATGAGCCAGTCGCGGCGATCGGGCTTCACCGGGGCGAAGCCCACGCCGCAATTGCCCATGATGGCCGTGGTGACGCCATGCCAGGTGGACGGGCTGAGGTAGGGATCCCAGGTGGCCTGGCCGTCGTAGTGGGTGTGGATGTCCACCCAGCCCGGCGCCACCAGGCAGCCGTCGGCCCGGATCTCGCGCCGGCCCGCGGCGGCCTTGCCTTGCGCCTGGACGACGAGGCCGCCGTCTATTGCGATGTCCCCGGCGTGGCGGGGCTGGCCCGAACCATCGACGATCGTGCCGCCGCGTATGACCAGATCATGCATTGCGCTCTCCTTTCGACTCGCGCGGGATTACTGGAGGACCAGACCGATGCGCCGGATCACGGCGCCCCAGCGGTCGCTGTCCTTCCGGACGATCTGCGAGAATTCCTTCGGCCCCGCGCCGCTCACTTCGTTGCCTTGCGACACGATGCTCTGGGTCACCTCCGGGCTGTCCAGCGCCTCGCGGAACACCTGGGCCACGCGTTCGGCCAGCGCGGGAGGCATGTCGCCGGGGCCGAAGATGCCTTGCCAGCCGACGATGTCCAGGCCGGAAATGCCCTGTTCCTTCAAGGTCGGCAGGTCCGGCAGCACGCTCAGGCGGCGATCGGTGGCGGGGCCCAGCAGCTTGACCTTGCCGGCGCGCGCGTTCTCCACGGCGGTCGCGGTGCCGTCGAAATAGATCTGCACTTCGCCGGCCAGCAGCGCGCGGCTGGCGTCGGCGGTGCCCTTGTAGGGCACGTGCACGATGTCGATGCCGGTCTGCTGCTTCAGGATCTCGCCATTGAGGTGCGAGGTGGATCCCAGGCTGTACGAGGCGAAGTTCAGCTTGCCTGGGTTGGCCCGCGCATAGTCGATCATTTCGGCCGTCGTCGAGAAGGGCGCATTCTTGTTGGCGACCAGCACCGTTGCCGAGCGCACTACCTGCAGAACGGGCGTGAAGTCCTTGACCGGGTCGTACGGCAGTTTTTTGTACAGATGCGGGTTCTGGGTATGCGTGACGACGATGGTGTAGAGCAGGGTGTAGCCGTCGGGATTGGCGCGCGCCACTTCCTGCGCGCCGATCATGGTGCCCGCGCCGGGCTTGTTGTCCACGATCACCGGCGCGCCCGTCCGCTGCGTAACCTTCATCGCCAGCATGCGCGCCAGGGAGTCCGACCCCGATCCGGCCGGAAACGGCACTACCAGTCGGATGGGCTTGCCGCCGCCAGGCCATGGCGGCGCCTGCGTGGCGGGCGCCGCCGCTGCCGAAAGACAGGCCATGGCGCCCAGCATTGCGGCGCCGCCTCTGCCCAACAACTTCAGAAAACGCTTGCGGTTCATGTTGTCTCCTCCTGGGGGTAGGCAATGTCGCGCATTGCTCTGGATTGCGGTTCACCACAGGGCGGCCGGTGCTGCATTTTTTCCGTCGCGGCAACTTGTTTTAGTCTTGCCATTGATCGGAATCAAATGCATATTTAGCCCATTCCTGATGAGAAAAACGCATGAGCCTTTCGATTCGCTCGCTCCAGCACTTTGCGGTGCTCGCGGAGGAAAAACACTATTCGCGCGCCGCGCAGCGGCTGCACCTGACGCAGTCCGCGCTGACCCGCAGCATTCAGGCCCTGGAAGACTCCCTGGGCCTGGTGCTGGTCGACCGCGCGTCCACGGGCGTCGTGCCCACGCAGGCCGGGCGCACCGTGCTGGAACGCGCGCAGCGCATCCTGGGAGAGACCCGCGACCTGCGCCGCGAGGCCGAATTGATCCGCGGCCACGACACCGGGCGGGTGAACCTGGGAATTGGCGTGTTTCCCGCGGCCGGGTTCCTGTCGCCGCTGCTGGTGCGCATTGCGCGCGAGCATCCGGGCCTGAGTGTGCACGTGGAGGTGGAGAGCTGGCAGCGCCTGCTGGACAAGCTGCTGCAGGACAAACTGGATTTCGCGGTGGCGGTCACGCATAGCCTGCCTCCGCCGGACGATTTCGCGGCGCGGCCGCTTCCGCCCCAGCACGGCGGCCTGTTCACGCGCGCCGGCCATCCCCTGCAAAGCGTCGCCAGGCCGCGGCTGCGCGCCGCGCTGGGACAGTACCGCCTGGCGGCCACCGACCTGCCGCCGCGCGCCCGCGAATACCTGGCGCGCCTCTACCAGGTGGCGCGCCAGGACGCATTGCCGATCGCCTTCGAATGCGACAGCGTCGCCGCGCTGCGGGACGTGGCCCTGGGCAGCGATGTCGTGCTCTTCTGCACGCGCGAGGCCATCGCGGCCGAACTGGAGCAGGGCTTGCTCGCCCCGCTGCCGCTGGCTTATCCGGCCACCGGCCAGCTGACCCACAGCGTCATCCACCGCGCCCGCCGCACGTTGTCCCCGACCGCCGAGCGCGTCATCGAGCTGGTGCAGGAGCTCTTGGCGGAGGCGGCGCCGCGCGCCCCGGCCAGGAAGCCCCGCCGGCCGCGTTCCTAGCGCGCGTTCACATCCGTCCGCCGGGAAGCGCGCTGGCCTGCTTCACCCAGTCCATGAACAGGGCTTCGTCCAGCGTATCGTCCTCGCGGATGTCGAGATAGCGGGTGCCTCGCGTCTTGGAGGCGCCGGGCGGGACGGGCCGCAGCGCCGCGCCCTGGAAAAAGGCCACCTTCACATATTTCGTGAAGCAATGGATGCTGAGAAACCAGCCCTGGCCGTCCATGCCGTACAGCGGCGAATTCCACTTGACCGCCTTGCGCACGCCGGGAACCGCGCGCACGATGAGCGCGTCGAGGCGGCGGCCCAGCCCGCTTTTCCAGCCGGGCATGGCGGCGATGTAGGCCTGCACCGGCGCGTCGCCGTCGCCCTTGGGGATCTGCGGGTTGCCGCCGGACAGCAGGACAGGCGGTCCGTCCGTTGCGCCGGCGGCCTTTGCCGCCTTTGCCGGCTTGGCCGGCCGCTTGTCGTCGGTCATGTTTCGGCTCCTTGGGCCACGGCCGGCGCTCAGTCCGGAATATCGGGCTCGACCAGGCGCTTCAGCTGGTCCAGGGAATCCTGCCAGCCCAGATAGCACATTTCGGTGGGAATCACCTCGGGTATGCCTTCCTGGCGTATGGTGATTTCCGTGCCGCAGGAAACCTGCCGCAGCGTGATGCTCGTCTGCATCTGGCCCGGCAGGTTCGGGTCGTCGAACTGGTCCGAGTAGCGGATCTTCTCGTTCGGAATGAGTTCCAGATACTCGCCGCCGAAGTCGTGGCTCTTGCCGCTTCCGAAGTTGCGGAACGACATCTTGTGCGTGCCGCCGACCTTGGCGTCCAAGTGATGGACCAGGCAGGTATAGCCGTAGGGAGGAAGCCAGCGCGCAACGGCGTCGGGCTCCAGGAAGGCCCGGTAGATGCGCTCGGGGGGCGCGCACATGACGCGATGGAGATTGACAGTGCCGGTAGTCATGGTGAGTCCGCCTTTCAGAAAGTTGTGCGTACTGACACGACGTACCAGTGGACCGGAAATCGACAGGGGTAGCCCTGGGGAAAACCCTCGGTATGCATATTCCGTTACGAAGTCGACGCGTGCTCCTCCCCTGCAGGGCGGTTCCGTCGCCGCCGGGCGGCAAGCCATTTGCCCGCCGCCACGACCAGCAGCGCGCCCGCCGATTCGACCGCCATCTTGAGCAGCGGCGCGGGCTGGCCCCAGCGTTCGACGATGAAGATATCGGTGATCAGCATGCCGCCCGCGATCCAGCCCAGCAGCCCGGCGCCCAGCGTGACGGCCACCGGGAAGCGGTCTATCAGCTTCAGGACGAGGGTGCTGCCCCAGACAATGATGGGCACGCTCACGCACAGCCCGAAGATGACGTAGTACAGCTGGTGGTCGGCCTGGGTGTTCTGCGCGGCGCCTGCTATGGCGATGACGTTGTCCAGGCTCATCGCGAAATCGGCCAGGATGATGGTCTTGATGGCCGACAGCACGGTCGTGCCGCCGGCGATGTTCCCGTGCGCGTCTTCCTCCGGCGCCAGGAGCTTGATGCCGATCCACACCAGCAGGAGGCAGCCCAGCGCCTTCAGGAAGGGGATGTCCAGCAGCACGAGCGCGAAGGCGATCAGCAGTATCCGAAGCAGGACCGCGCCTGCGGTGCCCCAGAGTATGCCCCTGATGCGCTGGCGGGCCGGAAGGTTGCGGCAGGCCAGCGCTATCACCACGGCGTTATCGCCGCCAAGCAGGATATCGATGAGAATGATCTGGAATATGGCGCCCCAATGGAACGTCTCGATGGCCTCGAGCATAGGTATCCCGCCGAAAAGAACGATGGAGCGCCGTGCATTGCGCCACCCGTGAAGGCGGCGCCCGCCCGGCGCGTTTTTGGTTCATTCTAGGCAAGAGGGGCCGGGGATCCGCGAGTACTGGCGCTGCGTTCATGGTTATGGGATCGGTTCTCTCATGACTAGCACGGATAGCGTGCGGTCCTTCCAGAAAACCTGGTGGATGCGAGGCGCCAGGGCGCGCAGGGCCGCGGCGCTGCAATCGTCGAAAGTCACCAGGACCGCGGGCCGTTCCCCGGTGCTGGGAACGCGTTGGATGCGGTCGAACGAGGGAAAGCCGTACTTCAGGAGAAAATGCCTGATGTCTTCGTCGGAGGTGCTTTCCTCCACATGGTTGATCAGTAGCTCGGCCAAGATGGTATCTCCTTGGTGTGCGGGCCAGCCCGCGCGGCGTCGTTCAGAACAACTCGGGAACGCGCCGGGGCTGGCGAGTGGGTTCGCGGTAGTCTCCAGGTTTCTGCCGCTTCGGCAGCTTGACCTTGACCCGGGGCAGCGGCTTGTAAGGGATGCTTGCGAGCAGATGGCTGATGATGTTCAGGCGCACCCGCTTTTTGTCGTTGGACTGCGCAACGAACCACGGCGATATGTCGGTGTCGGACGCCAGGAACATATCGTCGCGCGCGCGGGAGTAGTCGTACCAGCGGCTGTACGAATCCAGGTCCAGCTTGGAGAGTTTCCAGACCTTGCGCTCGTCGTTGATGCGGGCCTGCAGCCGGCGCGTCTGTTCTTCCTCGCTGACCTCGAGCCAGTATTTCAAGAGGAGCACCCCGGAACCGATGATGGCGCGCTCGACCAGCGGAACGGCCCTGAGGAAGATCTTGACCTCTTCCTTGGAGCAGAATCCCATCACGCGTTCGACGCCGGCGCGGTTGTACCAGCTTCGGTCGAAGATCACGATCTCGCCCGCCGCCGGCAAGTGCGGAAGATAGCGCTGCATGTACATCTGCGTCTTCTCGCGGTCGGAGGGCGCGGGCAGGGCGATCACGCGGAATACGCGCGGGCTCACGCGTTCCGTGATCGCCTTGATCGTTCCGCCTTTGCCGGCGCCGTCGCGGCCTTCGAACACGATGCAGACCTTGGCGCCTGTCCTCACCACCCATTCCTGCAGCTTGACCAGTTCGACGTGCAGGCGCGCGAGCTCCTTTTCGTAGGCCTTCGCCGATAGGCTGGCCTGGGCCTGGGCGGGCCGTTCGTCCTGTCCTGCTGCCTTCTTGCGAGCGTTCATGATGGCACTCCGGAGAGCACTGCGGGGAACTTGCAGATCGTGGCGCGATTTCGAATTTAGCGCCAACCGCAAGGCGTTGTACATGGGCTGAAATGGGGAGGAGGGTTGGACCAGGCGCGGCGCGGTTCTTATCGCTCCCATCCGTTCCTGTTTCCCCCCTGGCGAGAAGCAGAAAAGGTCAATAGAATCATCTGGCACGTTGAAATCCCGTCACGCAACCCGGGCGTCCCGCCAAGGAGAACAGGCCTCTTTCGATTTCGACCGCCCGGCGTGCGAGCGGCCGGCAGGAAATGCCGGACGGCCGCGGCCCGGGTCCCCTGGCGTCCATGCGGCGTGACCGGCTTGCCGGGGCCGCGGCCGGCGCCGTAGCGGTTAGGCGCTAGACCGACCGGATAACCGATGTCGCTGCGGACTTGTTCGAATCGGCTGCTGCTGATCGGCGCACTCTGCCTCAGCGGTTGCGTGCAACTCGGACCAGACTTCGAGCCCCAGCGCGAAGCCTGGACGCGGGGCTGGAATACGCCGGCGCTCCAGCAGGCCAGCCGGGAAGGCCCGCAGCCGGACGCCCGGCAGTGGTGGCGGATATTCGACGACCCCGTCCTCGAACGCCTGATCGCCCAGGCAGACGCCGACAACGCGGGCCTGAGGATCGCCGGCCTGCGCATCATGGAGGCCCGCGCCCAGCTCGGCATCGCCCGCAGCGGCCGCTATCCGCAGGTGCAGGTGCTTGGCGCCGACACGCTGTACACGCGCCGGTCGTCGCGTTCGGCCGAAGGCAATCCCCGCCCCAGCAGCTTCTGGCAGTACAGCGCGGGGTTCGACATCGGCTGGGAACTGGATTTCTGGGGGCGGTTCAGCCGCGCCATAGAGTCCGCGGACGCGGCGTATTTCGAGGCGCAGGCCAATCGTGAAGATGTACTGGTGCTGCTGCACGCCCAGGTGGCCGACAGTTACTTCACGCTGCGCACCGCCGAGGCGCGGCTGCGGATCGCCCGCGGCAACGCCGCCATCCAGAAGCGCAGCTACGAGATCACGCAGCGGCTTTACGCCAGCGGCGAAAGCGACGAACTGGACCTGCAGCAGGCCAAGACTCAGTATCTTGCCACGCTGGGTTCGATCCCCGAATTCGAAAGCCAGATCATGCGGGCGCGCAACGCCCTGGCCGTGCTCGTAGGGCGCGCGCCGGGCCCCATCGCGGAACTGGCCGAGAAAGAGGCCGTCGTTCCCCTGGTCGACCGCGTCGTATTGCAGGACGTTCCCGCCAATCTGCTATTGCGCCGTCCCGACATCCGCGCGGCGGAGCTGCGCATCGCCGCGCAGTCGGCGCAGATCGGCGTGGCGCAAGCGGACCTGTATCCCGCGCTGTCCCTGTTGGGAAGCATCGTCTGGTCCGCCACGTCCCTGGCGGGCGCCTCGGGCGGCATGGCGCTGCTGGCGGGTCCCACCCTCAGCTGGAACGTGTTCGACCACGGGCGGTTGCAGAACAATGTGCGCGTCCAGGATGCGCGCCTGCAGCAGCTGATCGTGGCCTATCAGGACGAGGTGCGCCAGGCGGCGCGCGAGGCGGACGACGCGGCCAGCGGCCTGATCAAGGCGCTGGAACGAGACGGCATCCTGCGGCAATCCGCGCAGGCCGCGGAGCGGTCGTTGACGCTGGCCAACGCGCTCTATCGCGAAGGCTATTCGGATTTCCAGCGCGTGCTGGACGCCCAGCGCGCGTTGGCCTCCCAGCAGGATGCCTACGTCGCGAACCGCGGCGCGGCCGTGGGCGATCTGATCGCCTTGTACAAGGCGCTGGGCGGCGGCTGGCACAGCGAGGCGCCCTTGCTCGACGCGGCCACCCGCGAGCAGATGCGACGGCGCACCGATTGGGGGGATCTGTTGTCCGAGCCGGCGGACCCTTCCGCCGCGCCACTCGCGCAAAAGGTGCGATCCGATGAGTAAGCCGCCGCCTTCTCAAACTGCGCCGGCAGAGCCCGGTCCGGACCCCGCCAGAAAGGGCGTGGGATGGGTCGTGCTGCTCATCGTGCTGAGCCTTGGCTGGTATCTGCTGGCCGACCGCTACACCCCGTATACCCAGCAGGCGCGGGTCGACGCCTTCGTCATTCCGGTGGCGTCGGAGGTGTCGGGACGCGTGACCAAGGTGTATGTCCACAACAATCAGGATGTGCAGGCCGGCGCGGCGCTGTTCGACGTCGACCCCGAACACTACCGGATCGCCCTGGACCGCGCCCGCGCGGATCTGGAGTCGATGCGCAGGCAGGTCGGCGCGAGCACGGCGGGCATCGATTCGGCCCAGGCCTCGTTGCGCGCCGCGCAGGCCAACGAGCTGAAAGCGAGGCAGGACAGCAGCCGGCTGGAACGGCTGTACCGCGAAGACCGCGGCACGGTCTCGTTGCGGCGCCTGGAAATCGCCCGGGCCAGCCTGGAACAGGCGGTCAGCCAGGTCGCCGCCGCGCGTGCCGAAGTGCAGCGGGCCCGCGAGCAGGAAGGCGGCAGCGACGAAGACAACGCCAAGCTGCGCAGCGCCGCCGCCGCCGTGGAGAAGGCCGAACTGGACCTGGCCAATACCCGGGTGCGCGCGCGGTCGGCTGGACTGGTCACGGACTTGCGCACGGATGCCGGCCAGTTCGCCGCCGCCGGCAATCCGGTCATGACGCTGATTCCCATCCATGACGTCTGGATCAGCGCGGAGATGACGGAGAACAATCTGGGCCACATCGAGCCGGGCACGCCAGTGGGCATCATCCTGGACGCGCTGCCGGGCCGGATCTTCGAGGGCCGCGTGCGCAGCGTCGGATATGGCGTGAATGTGGGGCCGGCCACGCCGCCCGGCAGCCTGCCGACGGTGCAGAACAGCCGCGACTGGCTCCGTCCCGCCCAGCGTTTTCCGGTCATCGTCGAGTTCGACCGCAGCGATCCGCCCAGCCTGCGCGACGTGCGCGTGGGGGGGCAGGCGGAGGTCATGGCGTTTCCCCGCCCCGGCAACCCGCTCAATCCGCTCGGGCGCGCATACCTGCGTCTCATGAGCTGGCTCTCCTATGCCTATTGACGCCATGCCAGCCAGTCTCGATCCCCGCGGCCCGCGCGCCCTGCGACTGGGCGTCGGCACGGCCCTCTGCGTGGTCCTCGGTTTCGGCCTGGATCTGCCCATACCCATGGTCGCGCCAGTCCTTGGCGTGTTCCTGCTTGCATCCATGAACCGCCCCCTCTCCCCCAGGAGCGGACTCGGCCTGATCCTGGCGGTCGTGTTCACCACGGGAACCGGCCTGCTGCTCAGTCCCTTGCTGCGCTACTACCCGTTGGCGGGCGTATTGCTCATCGGCCTCTGCCTGTTCCTGGCGTTTCGCGCAGGCCTGCGCGGCGGCAACAGCCTGGTCTCCCTTTTCCTCGTGATCGGCCTGACCATCATCTCCGCGGCCGGCACCGTCGATTTCCGGCTGGCGGCCCTGGCGGTAGAGGCGCTGGCCAAGGGGCTGCTGGCCGCCGCCGCCGTCCTGGGGTGCTGCCACTGGCTGTTCCCTGAACCCGCCGCCGCGCCGGCCCCGCAACCGGGCCCCGTCCTGCCCGCGGGCGAGGCCGCCAGGATGGCCTTGCGCGCCGCCCTGGTCGTCATGCCTGCCTTTCTGCTGGCGCTGACGGATCCGCTGGGCTACATGCCCATCATCCTGAAATCCGTCAGCCTGGGGCGGCAGAGCTGTGTCACGGCGGCGCATGGCGCGGCGCGCGAACTGCTGGGCTCCACCTTGCTCGGCGGAGCGCTGGCCGTGGCTTTCTGGTGCGCCCTCAGCCTGTGCGTCAGCCTGTGGATGTTCTTCCTGTGGATGCTGCTGTTCGGCCTGCTGGCCGCCCGCAAGCTGTATCGGCTGAGCCCCACGCGGCATCCGCCCAGCTTCTGGCTGAACACGCTGGTGACGCTCGTCATCCTGCTCGGCCAATCGGTGCAGGACAGCGCCGCCGGCAAGGACGTCTACACCGCTTTCGCCGTGCGCATGGGGCTGTTCATCGCCGTCACGCTCTATGCCTGCCTGATGTTGCAGTTGTTCGAACCGCGGCGCCGCGCGCCGCGCCCGCCGGAGCTGTCCGCTCCGGTTTCCTCAGACGCCTGAAAAGGAGTCCGCCATGTCATCGCCAGACAATACGCTCCAGCCAACTCCCTCCACGGGATGGCGCTTCAAGTGCGGCATAGGGCTTTTCATCCTGGCCTTTGCGCTATGGTTCCTCATCCCCATCGCGGCCGCGCTCGACGTGCCTGGCTCCCGCATCGCGGCGCTGACCGGCACCATCTTCATTGCCAACAAGGTACTGCTGTTGACCTGCGTCGCCGTCATGGGCAAAGAGGGTTTCCAGCAGCTCAAGGCCATCGTTTTCGGGCACGCGAAGCGGCTGGCGCCCGTGCAGAAGGTCGGGCCGGTCCGCCACGCCATCGGGCTGGTCATGTTCATCATCCCCATCCTGACCTCGATGCTGGAACCCTATGTCGACGAACTCTGGCCCGGCCTCAGGCCCGACATGTGGCAGTTGCAGGTCCTGGGAGACATCATGCTGATCGCCAGCTTCTTCGTGCTGGGCGGCGACTTCTGGAGCAAGCTGCGCGCGCTGTTCGTGCGCTCCGTGTGATGGCTCCGCGGGGCAGGCCGGCGTGGCGTGCGATGCCCGCACGGAATAAAAAGGTTGACACGATTTATGCTCAACACTAGCATAAATCGTGGCCTTTTTTTTGACCCATAAATGCTCATTTTGAGTATAAAAAACGGAGACAGTTATGGAAACGCTCATCCCCCGGCCCATCGAGTTCGACCTGCCTGCCGAAGCGGGCTGCCCTGGCGCCGTCGGCCACGCCTGGGCCCGCGTGCCCGAGCCGCTGCCGGCGGCGGAAAATGCGGCCGCCGCGGCGCGGGCGCGCGCGCTGCTGGAACGCGAGGGCGCCGTGCTGGTGGCTCACTACTACGTGGACGCGGCATTGCAGGAACTGGCCGAACAGACTGGAGGCTGCGTCGGCGATTCCCTGGAAATGGCGCGTTTCGGGCGGGACCATCCGGCGCGCACGCTGGCGGTGGCGGGCGTGCGCTTCATGGGGGAAACAGCCAAGATCCTGAGCCCGGGCAAGCGCATCCTGATGCCGGACCTGGACGCCACCTGTTCGCTGGACCTGGGATGTCCGGCCGACGAGTTCGCCGCGTGGTGCGATGCCCATCCCGGCCGCACGGTGGTGGTCTACGCCAATACCAGCGCCGCGGTGAAGGCCAGGGCGGACTGGGTGGTCACCTCGTCCATCGCGCTGGACGTGATCGCCGAGCTGCATGCGCGCGGAGAAAAGATCCTGTGGGCGCCCGACCGGCACCTCGGCGGCTACATCCAGCGCCAGACCGGCGCCGACATGCTGCTGTGGCAAGGCTCCTGCGTCGTGCACGACGAGTTCAAGGGCACGGAGCTGGAGCTGCTGCGGGCCGAACATCCGCAAGCCAGGGTGCTTGCCCATCCCGAGTCTCCCGCGGCCGTGCTGGCCCAGGCGGACGTGGTCGGCTCGACCACCCAGCTGATCGAGGCCGCGCGCAAGCTGGATACCGCCGTCCTGATCGTGGCGACGGACCAGGGCATCCTGCACAAGATGCGGGCGCAGGCGCCCGGCAAGACATTCCTGGCCGCGCCCACCGCGGGCGACAGCGCCACCTGCAAAAGCTGCGCCCACTGCCCCTGGATGGCCATGAACGCTTTGTCCAACCTGGCGGATACGCTGGATGGCGGCCGCAACGAGATCATCCTGGACCCCGCGCTCGGATTGCGCGCCAAGGCCCCGATCGACCGCATGCTGGATTTCGCCGAGCGGCGCAAGCAACGCGTGCAGGCGAGCGGAGACCTGGCCCGCGACACCGCGCTGTTCGCGCGGGTCGGCCCGGCGTAGCGCTGCCATCATTGCCACCGGAGCGCCGGCGCATGGAATTCGACGTCATCATCATCGGAAGCGGATTGGCCGGCCTGGCCGCCGCGCTGGAACTGGCGCCCAGACGGCGGGTCGCGCTCGTGTCCAAGGGCGGCCTGGCCGACAGCGCCAGCAACCGGGCCCAGGGCGGCATCGCCGCGCCGCTGGCCGAAGGCGACAGCGTGGAGGCGCACGTGCGCGACACGCTCGTCGCCGGCGCGGGCCTATGCGACCAGGCCGCCACGCGCGGCATCATCTCGCAGGCTTGCGGCGCCATCGCGTGGCTGCGCGAGCGCGGCGTCGCATTCACCGCCGACGGCGAGGGCTTGCACCTGACGCGCGAAGGCGGACACGGACAGCGCCGCATCGCGCACGCGGCGGATGCGACCGGCAGCGCCATCGTGGCCGCGCTGGGCGCCCGCGCGCGCGGGCAGGCCGGCATTACGCTGCTGGAGCGCCACTGCGCCGTGGACCTGCTCCTGGCCGGCCCACCGGGAACCCGGCAGGCCGTTTGCCGCGGCGTGCAGTTGCTGGATCTGCGCGCGGGCCGGGTATTCGAGGCCGCCGCCGCCCACGTGGTGCTGGCCAGCGGCGGCGCGGGCCAGGTGTACGGGACGACGACCGCGCCGCCGGCCGCGACGGGCGACGGCATTGCCATGGCATGGCGCGCGGGATGCCGGATCGCCAACATGGAATTCACGCAATTCCATCCCACCGGCCTGCATCATCCGCAGGCCGCGGGGTTCCTGATCTCGGAGGCGGTGCGCGGCGAGGGCGGCGTGCTGCGCCTGCCCGGCGGCGCGCGCTTCATGCCGGCGCACGACCCGCGCGCCGAGCTGGCGCCGCGGGATATCGTCGCCCGAGCCATCCAGACGGAAATGGCGCGCCACGGCCTGGACTGCGTCCATCTGGACATCAGCCACCAGTCGCGGGATTTCCTGCTGGCGCACTTTCCCACCATCCATGCGCGATGCCTGGCGCTGGGCATCGACATCGCGTCCATGCCCATCCCCGTCGCGCCGGCGGCGCATTACACCTGCGGCGGCGTGGTCGCGGACGTCGCGGGCCGCAGCGGCCTGGCGGGGCTGCATGTGATCGGCGAGGCGGCGTGCACCGGACTGCACGGCGCGAACCGCCTGGCCAGCAACTCCCTGCTGGAGTGCGTGGTGACGGGCAGGGCCGCGGCGCGGGACATCCTGCAGCAGGCCGCAAAGCCCTCGCTCGGCGCCATAGCGGGTCGGGCCGCCGCCGGGACGGCCTCGCAGCCGGCCGCGGACCTGGCGCGTTTGCGGCTGGAGCTGCGCCAGCTGATGAGCCGCGACGTCGGCGTCGTGCGCAGCGACGCCGCGCTGCGGCGCGCGGCAGCGTTCATCGCCCCGCTGCGCGCCGCCATGGAGGTCCGGCTGCATCGCGAAGGGCCGAGCCTGGAATTGCTCGAACTGCGCAACCTGGCGCTGGTCGCCGATCTGATCGTGCAGGGCGCGAGCGCGCGCCGGGAAAGCCGCGGCGCGCATTTCAACTGCGACAGGCCGGCAGGGAGCGGCGCGCGCGCGGGCCGCGGAACGCTGGCGCCTGCGCAGCCGGGCGGCGCGATGCCCGCCGCGACGCCGTAGCGCGCGGCGGGCGCCTGCCTCAGCAGATCCCGGTCAGCAGATGCTGCGAAGGTCCGGTGGCGGCCCGCCGGAAGCGGGATGGCGATACGCCCATGTGCTCCCGGAAAAAGCGGGAAAAATTGCCGGGGGTGGAAAAGCCCAGGTCCAGGGCCACCGAGGTCAGGGGCTGCTCCTGGTGCACGAGCAGGCGCACGGCTTCCTCCACGCGCACTGCGCTCCAGAACACCTGCGGCGTGGTGTTGAGCTGGTCCCGGAAGAGCGCGAAGAAATGGCCGCGCGACAGGCCGACGCGGCTGGCGACGTCCTCCACGGCGATAGGCTCGTGAACGTGTTCGCGCATGTAGGCGATGGCGGCGCGCAGCCTGCGGTCCAGGGGCGGGGCGGCAGAGACCGGGCCGTTCCTCCTGTCCGGCCCGGTGGATGATTCGATCGCGGCCAGCAGCAGCGCTTCGACCTCCGCGTCGATGTCGGCGCCCGGATGTTCGTGGGGCGCGACGATCTTGTCCAGCAGGCGCCAGCAGCTCTGGCGCACGGCGGCATCGATGGGAACGCCGGGCGCGGCGAAATGGAAGGGACGGCCGGTGGCGGCGCGCCGTTCGTCCAGCCAGGGCTTGGCGATGTAGAGCACCAGGAAAATGGCGGGGCCCGACCGTTCGAGCAGTCGGGCGTCGTGCGATTCGTAGGTATTGGTGCCCAGGGCCAGGTGTTCGCTGTAGGGAACCGGGGTCTGGCCGACATGGCCCTCCACGCGCGAGCCGCCCAGCCAAAGGGCGAGCTGCACTTCCGCGTGCGCGTGCGCGATCAGGTCATCGCGCAGTTCCAGCACGACGGCGCGGCCGAACGCGCCTTCGTGCAAGGCATAGGTCTCCTGCATCTCTGTCTCCTGTCTTCTTTCGCCCCGTCAAGATTGCGAGCCTCTGGGGGCGGCGAGTCCATCGGGCGGGTGCGGCGCCTGCAGGAATTTTATGGGCGTTTATGCGCCGGTCCGGCGTAGGTGTATTCACCTAGCACAAGATCTGACTCTGCGATAAGTCCGCGTACCCGGCGATAAGCGCATTGCGGCCGGCGCCTATAAAGTTCTGGGCACCTGCCGGTGCGCTCTGGCGCAAACCGCGGGACTGTTCAGGTGGAAGAAGGAGACAGCAGTGCGCATAGCCAGCTTTATGGTGAATGGCGGGCCGGAAGTAGGCCTGGTGTCCGGCGACGGTTTAACGGTGGCGCCCCTGGCGCTTGACGCGGAGCAGAAGCGCATGGGCGCGCAGGCGGTGATCGATCTGCTCGCCGCGGGGCTCGAATTGCCCGAAACGGGTGCGGCGCTGCCGCTTGCCGAGGTGGCGCTGATTGCCCCGCTGCCCAGGCCGCGCCGCAATCTGTGGTGCGTGGGGCGCAACTACCATGCCCACGCGCAAGAGCTTTCGGCCTCGGTTTTCAAGGACAACGACGCGAATCCCGAATCCTGGCCCATCGTCTTCACCAAGGTGCCCGAATGCGTGGTGGGGCCGCGGGACGACGTGCTGCTGCCCGTCGGCATTTCGGCGCAGATCGATTACGAAGCCGAGCTGGCGGTCGTGATCGGCAAGGGCGGAAAGAACATCCCGCTCGCCGAGGCGCTGGATCACGTATTCGGCTACACCGTCGTCAACGATGTCACGGCCCGCGACGTGCAGATGCGGCACCAGCAGTGGGACATGGGCAAGTCTTTCGATACGTTCTGCCCCATGGGACCATGGATCGCTACGGCGGACGAGTTCGACGGCACCCGCACGCGCGTGCGCTGCTGGGTCAACGGCGAGCTGCGCCAGGACGGGCCGACGGAGAACATGATCTTCGATATCCCCTCCCTGATCGAAACGATCTCGCGCGGCATCACGCTGTATCCCGGCGACGTCATCGCGACGGGCACGCCGGCGGGCGTGGGCATGGGCATGCAGCCTCCCCGCTATCTTGGCGCGGGCGACGTGGTGCGCGTGGAGATCGAAGGCCTGGGCGCAATCGAAAACACTTTTGTCGGGGGACGTTCATGAGCACGAGCTACGTTAACGGCATGGCCGTGGAGATCGAGGGGCAGGGCCCGGCCCTGCTGTGCATCCATGGCCTGGGCGGTTCATCCAATACATGGACCCCAGTGATGAGCGCCTTCGAAGGCTTTCGCGTCATCCGGCCGGACCTGCCGGGCAGCGCGCGCTCGCCGTTGGCGGCGGAAGCGCTTTCGATCGAATCCTACGTCGGCGCGCTGGCCGGATTGCTGGCGGCGCTGGAGATCGACGCTCTGCACATCGCCGCGCATTCGCTTGGCACCATCGTGGCCCAGCATCTCGCCGTGGCGCATCCCGCGCGGGTCCGGTCGCTTGCGCTCTTCGGGCCGCTCGCCGCGCCGCCGGAGGCTGGACGCGCGGGTATCCGGGCGCGGGCGGAGCTGGCCCGCGGCGGGGACGCAGCCATGCAGGAAATCGCGGATGCCATCGTCAAGGGCGCGACCAGCGCCCAGACCAAGCAGGACAGGCCCGCGGTGCTGGCGCTGGTGCGGGAAAGCGTGATGCGTCAGCAGCCCGAGGGCTATGCGCAAAGCTGCGAGGCGCTGGCCGGCGCGCAGGCCGCCGCCGTGGAGGCGCTCGACGTGCCGGCGTTGCTGGTGACCGGCGATCAGGATGGCGTGGCGCCTGCCGCCAATGTCGAGGCCCTGGCCGGCCGCATCGCGGGTAGCCGCCACCTCGTGTTTGGCGGGTGCGGCCATTGGACGACCTACGAACAACCGCAAGCCTGCGTGCAAGCCTTGCGGGAGTTTTACTCGGCAATGCGCTAGCGGCCGCTTTCCTGGCGTTTCAACATAAGAAATCGGCCCGCTGCGCGGGCCGGAGGAGACTTGTCATGTCCAGAATTGCCATTACCAACGTGGCCATCTTCGATGGCAGCGGAGAGGCCCCGTTCAAGGGCGAGGTGCTGATCGAAGACTCGCGCATCCTGGACGTGGTCCGCGCACCCCGGCAGGTGGGCAGGGAAGGCGCGCGCGTCATCGACGGCCGCGGCCGTTTCCTGATGCCCGGCATGACCGAGGCGCATACGCATTTTTCATGGAACGACCAGCCTTCGCTCGCCGCCATCCAGTTCATGCCGCCCGAGGAGCACATACTGTGGTGCGTGCGCGTGGCCAAGCGCTACCTGGAAATGGGCTGGACCTCGGCCATCGGCGCCGCCGCGGCCAAGCCGCGTCTGGACGTGGTGCTGCGCAACGCGATCGAGGCGGGGGAATGTCCCGGGCCGCGCTACCTCGCGGGCAGCCAGGAGATCACGACTATCGGCGCGCTGGGCGACAACTCGCTGCCGCACATGCCGTTCGAGGAGCTCAGCTTCGGCAGCGTTTGCAGCGGTCCCGAAGAGATCCGGCGGTCGGTGCGCACCTTCATCAAGTACGGCGTCGACCATTTGAAGATCAACCTGTCCGGCGAGTACATCGCGGGCCTGCCCGCCGAGATGTCTCCGTTCGCCGAGGAAGAGATCGCCATGCTCGCCAGCGAGGCCAGGCGCTACGGCAAGCGCGTCGCGGCGCACGCGCGCTCCAGCGAATCGGTAAAACAGTGCGTGCGCCATGGCATCGAGATGATCTATCACGCCAGCTTTGCCGACGAAGAGGCGCTGGACATGCTGGAGGCCAACAAGGACAGGCACTTCGTCGCGCCAGGCATCGGCTGGCTGGTCAGAACGGCCTTCAATGCCTCCGAGTACGGCATCACGCCCTCCGTCGCCGAGAAGATGGGCTACAAGCGCGAGCTGGAGATCGCCTCGGAGTCGCTGCGCAAGATGCACAAGCGCGGCATCCGCATCCTGCCGGGAGGGGACTACGGTTTTGCCTGGATGCCGCATGGCACGAACGCCACCGACCTGCAGTACTTCGTCGACTACATCGGCATGACGCCCGTCGAAGCGCTGGTGTCGGCCACCCGCCTGGGCGGCCAGATCATGCAACGGCCCGACGAGCTGGGCATGCTGCGTCCGGGCTACCTTGCGGACGCCGTCATGGTGGACGGCAATCCGCTGGAAGACCTGTCCCTGCTGGTCGATCCGGGCCGGATCTGCCTGGTGATGAAGGAGGGGCGGATCTGCAAGGACGCGTGCGCGGAGGGCGCGGAGAATGCCGGGCCGCAGGCAGCCCGGCAGGAGGGCAGGGAAGTGGAGGTCGCGGCGCATTGAGCGCCGCGGGCTTCAAGCCAGGCCCAGCGACTCCCTGACGCTGGCCGCCAGCATCTGCGCCGTCGCGGCGGAGAGCGTCCATCCCAGGTGGCCATGGCCGGTGTTGTAGAACACCCCCGGCCGCCTGCCGGGGCCTACCCTGGGCATCATGTTCGGCGTCATCGGGCGCAAGCCGCACCAGGGCACCACGCGCGAGGTGCGGATGCCGGGGAAGTGCTTGCGCGTCCAGTCCACCAGCGGCTGCACGCGTTCGGCCCGGATGTCCATGTTGAAGCCATTGAACTCGGCCGTGCCGGCCACGCGGAAGCGATCGCCCAGACGGCTGGTGACGATCTTGGCTGCCTCGTCGAGCAGGCTCACGCTGGGAGCGGCGCCGCGGCTTTCCGCATCGTCCAGGTGCACGCTGATGGAATAGCCCTTAACGGGATAGATGTTGAGCGAGTCGCCCAGCCGCTTGGCGAATAGCCGGCTGGCGGCGCCGGCGCAGATGACGACGGCGTCGGCGGACTCGCGCTGGCCGGCCCGCGCGCCGTCTTCGTTGGCGAGATCCAGCAGGTAGGCGCCGCGCTCATGGATGATGTCCCGGACGTCGGCGTCGTGCACGAAGCGCACGCCGCGGCGCTCGCAGGCGCGGGCCAGGCCGCTCGTGAACTTGTGGATGTCGCCGGTGGCGTCCGACGGCGTGTAGAAGCCGCCATGGCAGGCGGTTTGCAACGCGGGCTCGATGCTGCGCGCCTCGTCGGGCGTCACCGCGTAGCGTTCCAGCCCGCCCGCCTGCAGCAGCTCGTTGGCGCGCCGCGCCGTCTCGAAGCTGGCGGCGTCGTGATAGATGTGCAGGATGCCCCGGCGCTCCAGGTCGAAGTCTATCTTTTCTTCTTCCGCCATCGCGTAAAGGTATTGACGGGCTTGGATGGCCAGGCGCGTGGTGTCGATGGTGTTCTGGCGGTAATGGCGGATCTGTCCGATGAACTGCGCCAGCCAGGAATACTTGTGCCAGCTGAACCGGGGATTCAGCAGCAGCGGCGCGTTGTGGCGGCCGAGCCAGCGCAGGCCTTTCATGATGGTGGAAACGCTGTTCCAGACCTCGGCGTTGCTGGCTGACAATTGGCCGCCGTTGGCATAGGACGTTTCCATGGCGGGATAGCGCTGGCGGTCGTAGACGGTGACGTCGTATCCCCGTTTGTTCAGGGCATAGGCAGACGTGACGCCGGTAATGCCGGCGCCGATGATGGCGATGCGGGGCATGGTCGCTCCAGATTCGAGTGGCCGCGGCCACCCGGCCGCAGCACCCCATCTGTCTCTGTACCTGAGAGCTTCACCCGCTGCGCGGACGGCGGCGGGTTCCCCTTCGGTGGGCGCGCCTGGCGCCTCTCTCCAGATTGTCTAGGCCGCGCAGTCTTGTTTGCCTGAGAGTTTCCGGGGCGGTTGCTCCGTCGGCGCCTGCAGTGACGGCAGGTCTCTTCTGCGGGGTTTTGAATCGACCCGGCCAGAATAGCCAAAATCCCACGATGTGAGACCAAGGGTTAGTACCAGTTTCGATGGGCATGGAGGGCGCGCGCGTTGCGCGCCCATCGGCAGGGGATCGAGCGATGATCTTGCCCAAAGCAGGAAGCGCCACGCCTAGGAACAGGCGGGCTCGTCCCCTTTTTCGTTGTTACCTCTCCGTTGAACTGTACATCCCTGGTAAAAGCATGGTGCAAGGGGATGCGCTATAACCGGACTTTTACGCATTACTGCCTCTTGCGGGGCGGCGGAGCGTGCTGTTTTGCCGGCAGCCCTTTGACCGCGTCCGGCCGGGCCCTCATCCATGCCCCGTTTCATCCGCCGTTACCCTGTTGCGCTGCTTGCCGTCCTGACGGGCCTGGTCGCGGGATGTTCCTCTCCCAAGCCCGCGTTTGAGAAAGAAGATTTCGCCCAGAGCGACACCTATTCCCGCACCGTTTCCGCCAGTAGCGCCGCCGCTTGCGACGCTGGCCGCCGCGCCTTGCTGAGCCAGGGCTATTACATCGACCGGTTCGAGTCCGCCCGCGTGACCGGGCACAAGAACTTTCAGGCGGAGGACGGGCAGCACACGCAGATCAGCTTCAACATCGAATGCGCGTCCGACGGCAGTTCGAACGAGCGCGCGACGGTGTTCGCCAACGCCGTGCAGGACCGCTATTCCATCAAGCGCACCGCCAATTCCGCCAGCGTGGGCGTAAGCGTGCTGGGGCAGGTGTCCATGCCTTTCGGCGCCAGCGACGATTCGCTGGTGAAGACGGCCAGCCAGACGGTGGCGCGGCCTCAGTTCTACGACGGATTCTTCCAGCTGCTCCAGCGTTTCCTGCCGGACGCGCAGGCCGCCTCGGCGCCCCAGGACGTTCCGGCGAAACGCGCCAAGGCGGCGCCCAAGCCGGCGCCGGCCGAGCCCGCCGTGTCTCCGGATGCGCCGGCGGACACCTTGAACCCGGCCGCCGCCACGGGCGCGCCGGCGGCGGCAGCCAAGTCCGGACCCGCTGGCAGCCCGCCGCCGGCCGAGGCGCCATCGACGCCCGCCAGTTCCGGATCCGGCGCGGCCGCCCCGGCCGCGCCAGCTCCGGCGGCCAAGCCCGCGGCCGCCCCGGCGCCCGCGCCCGCCCCGGCGGGCCCGGAGGCCGCCAACTGAGCCTGCCCCCGCGCGCCGGTTTGCTGTAGCGCAAACGGCCGCCGAGCGGCCGTTCGCGCCCGCGCCCGCATCCGGCGATAATCCGGGCCATGACATACCAACTACTCAAAATGCTCCATGTGGCGGCCATGGTCGCCTGGCTGGGCGGTTCGCTGTTCGTGTCGCTGTTTCTCCTGTCCTCGCAGCCGCAGGAAAGCGACGAAGCCCCGAAAGAACGCAAGATGCTGGGCGCGCTGCGCCGGTGGACGCTGTTCGTCACCACGCCGGCCATGGTGTTGACCTGGCTTGTCGGCCTGCACCTGGCCATGACCTTCGGCTGGTTCGCCATGAGCTGGATCTGGGTCAAGATCGGCTTCGCGCTGGCCTTGTCGGCGCTGCTGGGCATCCAGAGCGCGGCCCTGCGCCGCATGGCGGACGGCAGCGGCCGGCGCCCGCCGCTCGTCGATCTGTATGCGCCGTTCACGGTCGTCGCGTCCGCCGCGATCGTCACGCTGGTCGTGGTCAAGCCCTTCTGATTCCACGGCGCGATCCGCGCGGCGGGCATATGCCGCGCGGCCATAACCAAACGCCCCTGTAATAACGACTCAACGAACTATTCGTTCGCCGGGCGGATGCCCGTCCCTAGAATCGTTTCTCTCATAACCGCTTAGCCTGAGAGGCGATTCCAATATGACTCCCCGTTTTTTCAAGAAGCTGCTTGGCGCGGTGCTGGCGTCGGCGGCGATGTTCCATGGGCCGGCCTTTTCGGCCGATCCCAGGCCTTTGAAGGTCGGCGTGCGCGGCGGCGTCGACGAGCAGATCTGGGAAGTGGTGGCCGAGGTCGCCAAGAAGAACGGCCTGGCCGTGGAGCCCGTGGTCATCACCGGCACCGCCAGCCCCAACGAGGCGCTGAACAACGGCGACCTGGATGCCAACGCCTTTCAGCACATTCCCTTCCTGAACGACCAGATCAGGCAGCGCGGCTACAAGCTGGTGCCGGTCGCCAATACGCTGATTTCGCCCATCGCATTCTATTCGCGCAAGTACAAGTCCCTGAAGGATCTGCCGGACGGCGCCCGCGTCGGCATTCCCAACGATCCCAGCAACCAGACGCGGGCGCTCGTTATCCTGCGCGACCAGGGGCTGATCACGCTGAAGGAGGGCTTCGACCCGGCGACGGGCACGGCCACGCTGGCCGACGTGACGGCCAACCCCAAGAAGCTCGATTTCGTCGAGAGCGCATCCGTCGTGCTGGCGCGCTCGCTGCCGGATGTGGACACGGCCGCCATCGTCAACAGCTTCGCCTACCAGGCCGGGCTGATCGCCACGCGCGACGGCATCGCGGTCGAGAAGAAGGAGAACAATCCCTACGTGAACATCATCGCGGTGCGCGAGCAGGACAGGAACGCGCCGTGGGTGCCCGAGCTGGTCAAGGCGTACCACTCGGAAGCGGTGCGCCAGTTCATCCTGAGCAAGTACGAAGGGTCGGTGATCCCGGTTTTCTGAGCCATGATGCAACACGAATTTTCCATCGGGCAGCCGGCCGCCGCGCCGCCGCTCCAGGCTCGGGACGCCCACATCGTGTTCGAAGGGCTGCAAAAGCGCTACGAAGGCGCGCGGGGGCCCGTCGCGGCGCTGTCCGACGTCTCGTTTTCCATCGCGCGCGGCGAGGTGTTCGGCATCATCGGAAGAAGCGGCGCCGGCAAGTCCACGCTGCTGCGCTCCATCAATATGCTGGAGCGGCCCAGCGCCGGCCGCGTGCTGGTGGATGGCGTGGACGTGGGCGGGCTGGACGAGAACGCGCTGGTGGGGCTGCGCCGCCGCATCGGGATGATCTTCCAGCACTTCAATCTGCTGTCGGCCAAGACGGTGGCCGAGAACGTGGCCCTGCCGCTGCGCGTGGCCGGGGTAAGGCCGGCGGCGGCGCGCGCCCGCGTCGAGGCGCTGCTGGACCTGGTGGGGCTGCGCGACAAGGCGGACGCCTATCCCGCCAGATTGTCCGGCGGCCAGAAGCAGCGGGTCGGCATCGCGCGCGCCCTGGTGCACGAGCCGGAGATCGTGCTGTGCGACGAGGCCACCTCGGCGCTGGATCCTGAAACCACGCATTCGATCCTGACGCTGCTGCGCGACATCAACCGCAAGCTGGGTCTCACGGTGGTGCTGATCACGCACGACATGGCGGTGATCCGCGAGATCTGCCACAAGGTGCTGGTGCTGGACGGGGGCCGCAAGGTGGAGCACGGCGAGGTGTGGCGCGTCTTCGGCAGTCCGCAGGCGGACGCCACGCGCGCCTTGCTGCGGCCCTTGCAGCACGATCTGCCGGCGGACCTGGAGGCCCGGCTGGTGCCCGACCTGCAGGGCCGGGACGGAACCGCCGTGCTGCGCCTGCGTTTCACGGGGCAGGGGCGGCCCGAGGGCGTGTCGCTGCAGGCGCTGGCCGCGCTGGGTCCCGGCGCGACGCTCCTGCATGGAGGGCTGGACCGGCTGCGCGGCCACGCGCAAGGCAGCCTGCTGGTGTCGGTGCCCGCGGGCGCTTTACGGGAAGAGGCCGCGCGCGCCGCGCTGGTGGCCGATCAGATCAAGGTGCTGGGTTATGTCGCTGCCGATGCTTGATAAATACCTGCAGGCGTTCCTGCAGACCCTGGCGATGGTCGGCATCTCGGCCGCCATCGCGATCGTTGCCGGCCTGGCGCTGGCGGTCGTCCTGACCGTCACCGCGCCGGGCAGCCTCTATCCGCGGCCGCGTTTCAACAAGGCGCTGTCGGTCGCGGTGAACACATTCAGGGCCATTCCTTTCATCATCCTGCTGGTGGCCATGCTGCCCTTCACGCGCTTTCTGGTGGGCACCACCCTGGGCACATGGGCCGCCATCGTGCCGCTGTCGGCCAATCTGATCCCATTCTTCGCGCGCGTTGCGCAGGTCAGCCTGAACGAGGTGGACCACGGGCTGGTGGAGGCCGCGCGCGCCATGGGATGCCGGCGTTGGCACATCGTGCGCCACGTGCTGCTGCCCGAAGCCCTGCCGGGCATCATCGGCGGCATGACGGTGAGCGTCATCGCCATGATCAATGCCTCGGCCATGGCGGGCGCGGTGGGCGCCGGCGGCCTCGGCGACCTGGCGATCCGCTACGGCTACGAACGCTACGAAACCCGCGTGATGTTCGAGGTGATCGTGATCCTGATCGCCCTGGTGTCGATCGTGCAGTTCACCGGCGAATGGCTGTCGCGCCGCGCCGACCACAAACGTTGATTTCCGCGCAAGGGCGGCATGCCCTTGTCTTACCCGACGATAGGAATTCCAAGATGTCCGACTCCTTGCAACGCGGCTTCGCCACGCGCGCCATCCACCTGGGGTATGACCCGCTGGACGAGCAGGGCGCGCTGTCGCCGCCGCTGTACCTGACCTCCACCTACACCCAGGACAGCATCGAGGCCTTTGATCAGATCCGCCTGGGAGAACGGCAGGGTTATGTGTATGGCCGCACGCGCAACCCCACGCAGGCGCTGCTGGAAGAGCGGCTGGCGTCGCTGGAAGGCGCCGAGGCCGGCGTGGCGACCGCCTCGGGCATGGCCGCCATCTCGGCGACCCTGTTCTCGCTGCTGCAAAGCGGCGACGAGATCGTGGTCGACCAGATCGTGTACGGCACCGCCTTCACCCTCTTCACGCAGGGCCTGGCCCGCTTCGGGGTGCGGGCAGTGTTCGCGGACTTCACCCGGCCGGAAACCGTGGCCGCGGCCATCGGCCCCAAGACGCGCGCCGTCTACTTCGAGACCCCCGCAAATCCGAACCTGCGCCTGGTCGACATCGCGGCCGTGTCCGCCATCGCGCGCGGCAAAGGGCTGCTGACCATCGTCGACAACACCTTCGCCACGCCGGTGCTGCAGCGCCCGATCGAGCACGGCGCAGATATCGTTCTGCATTCCGCCACCAAGTACCTGGGCGGACATGGCGACCTGCTGGCCGGCGCGGTGCTGGGACGCAAGGCGCACATCGACGCCATCCGCTTGCAGGGCCTGCGGTACTTCACCGGCGCGACCCTGTCGCCGTTCACGGCGTTCCTGGTGCTGCGCGGCATCAAGACACTGGAACTGCGAGTGCAGCGTCACAGCGAATCGGCCAGAAGGGTCGCCGAGTTGCTGCGCGGGCACGCCGCCGTGGCCGAGGTGTTCTATCCAGGCCTGCCAGACACCGCTGGCATCGATATCGCGCGGCGCCAGCTCGCGGCCGGGGGCGGCCTGGTCGCGTTCGAGCTGAAGGGCGGCCTCGCCGCCGGCCGCGCGCTGCTCAACGGACTGAAGCTGGCTCGGATCGCCGTGAGCCTGGGGGATCCGGAGACCCTGATCCAGCATCCCGCTTCCATGACGCACGCGAGCTACACCGCCGAGGACCGCGAGCGCTACGGCCTGTCCGAGGGCTTGCTGCGCCTGTCCGTGGGCCTGGAGACTCCCGAGGACATCCTGGCCGACCTCAGGCTGGGCCTGGACCGGCTGTAGGCTCAGCCGGCGAGTCCGGCGGCGCGGCCGCCGCGCGCCGCCACGCAATCCATTCGCCTTCTTCCTCGAAATTGCGCGGGCCGCGGCGGGCGGCGGCCAGCCCCGCCCGCAACACGCCCATGTCCAGTCCGGGCAGGTTGCGCAGCAGGGCGGGAGGCAGGCGGTCGATATCAAGCGCGGCTTGGTCGAATTCCATGGCCATCAGCCCGCCGCCGTCGCTGGGAACGCGGAAGAGCCATAGGCCCTCCATGTAGTCGCCGGACCATGGATCGGGGAACATGGCCTGCGCATAGCGGAATCCGAACTCGTGGATCTCGCTCCAGGGCCAGAACTCGCGCTGGCGCATTGCGCGCAAGAGCTCGCCGCTGCGGGTCAGGCCGGCGTCGTCGAAACCCAGGGTTTCGCGCAGGGGATCCTCGGCCGGCGCAGGGCCGGCAAGCAGCCGTTTGATGAATGACCACATGGCGCGCCGTGAAAGAGAAGGGAGGACAAGGCAGGCCCGTCGGGGACCTGGCCAGCCAAAGATGCTACAACCGGGCATACACGTCAAATCCGCGCCGTTTGCCCCGCCAGGCTCCGGGCGTTTGCCGGCAAGAACGCAGGCGACCGCCCGGCCGCCGCGGGCCGCACGGCAAGCGCAACAAGGAGACCCCCATGACGGATAAGATGCCGGACAGCGCCGGCCAGGACCTCGCGCCGGAACCCGAAGATACGGCCACGCCTAAGCTGGACGCCCGCAAGCGCATCTCCGCGCGCGTGGCCGCCGCGCGGCAGGAGGCCGTGGCGGTGCTGGCCGACATCGCGCGGCGCCATCATGCCACCGACCCCATCCAGGCGCGCGACGCCTTGCGTTCGGTCATCGAGGAACTGTCTCCGGACGATGCGCAGGCTGTGCACCGCGCCCTGCTGGAGGCGGGCGCGCGGGCGCCGGACGCCGCCCTCGACGCCGACGACGAGCTGGTCGCGGATTGGCGCGAGGGCCTCTATCCCTACCGCCACCGCATGCAGCGGCGGAACTACGAAAAGCAGAAGTACCGGCTGCAGGTCGAGCTGCTGAAGTTGCAGGCCTGGGTCAAGGCCACGGGCCAGCGCGTCGTGATTCTGTTCGAGGGCCGCGACGCGGCGGGCAAGGGCGGCACCATCAAACGCATGATGGAGCACCTGAACCCTCGCGGAGCGCGGGTGGTCGCCCTGGAAAAGCCGTCCGACACGGAGCGGGGCCAATGGTACTTCCAGCGCTACGTGCAGCACTTGCCCACCGCGGGCGAGATAGTCATGTTCGACCGCTCCTGGTACAACCGCGCCGGCGTGGAGCGCGTGATGGGCTTTTGCACGCATGGCGAATACCAGGAGTTCCTGCGCCAGGTTCCGGATTTCGAGCGCCACCTGGTCTCCAGCGGCATTCACCTGATCAAGTTCTGGTTCTCGGTCAGCCGCGAGGAGCAGTTGCGGCGCTTCCAGCAGCGCAAGGTCCATCCGCTCAAGCAGTGGAAGCTGAGCCCGGTGGACCTGGCCTCGCTGGACAAATGGGACGATTACACGCGCGCCAAGGAGGCGATGTTCGCCCACACCGACACGGCGGACGCGCCGTGGGTCGTGGTCAAGTCGGACTGCAAGAAACGCGCGCGCCTCAATGCCATGCGCTATGTGCTGAGCCGCCTGCCATATGAAGGCAAGAGCGGCGACCCGGCGATGGCGCTGGATTCGCTGATCGTGGGCCGCGCGCTTTGATCAGGCGCCCAGCGCCTGCAGGTTCAGCGCGTGGCTGCGCCCGATCCAGACGGCGCGGTCGCGGTGGTCGCGCAGCGAGTCCCCGGTGTTGGGGTGCATGAACACGTCCAGGGCGCCGTGGTGCAGGACGAGCCAGGCCGCAATCTCGGCGAACTGCGCCGGCTCGAAGGCGATCTGGTAACTCCATTGCGGATGCGGGCCGACGGGGCGCTCATGGAAGCGTCCCAGTTCCATCCGGCCGCCGAATGCGCCGGCGATTTGCTCGCGCAGCGCGAAGGCGGCATCCCGGCTGCCGGCGTCGAAGTAAACGTGGGCATGCCAGCTGGCGATTTCCGCCATCGATAGGTCCGTCATTGTTCGTTCTCCGTTCGCGCTAGCCGCCGGCGCGCTTGGCGCGATAACCCTGCTTCTGCAGGGCGTCGATGATGCGGTCGCAGTGGTCGCCCTGCACTTCGATCACGCCATCCTTGACCGTTCCGCCCGAGCCGCAGGCGGCGCGCAATTGCTTGCCCAGCGAATTCAGCGCGGCGCCGTCCAGCGCCAGGCCCTTGACCACCGTAACGCTCTTGCCGCCGCGCCCCTTGGTTTCCCGGGATACGCGGGCGGTGCCGTCGCCGCCCGGGGAAGCCTGGGCGGCCAGCTTGCAAGCGCATTGCGCGAGCGGCCTGCGGCATCCCGGGCACATCCTGCCGCTTTCCGTGGAATAGACGAGGCCGCCTGTCGAACTGCTTTTCATGATGGGCTTGCGTAAAAATTCCTATGTTAATCGCCTGCGCGAGCCGCGTGGCCGCGGTCAGCGCTGGCGAAGCTTCTTCCACAGCGTGGTGCGCGAAATCCCCAGCCGCTTGGCGGCCAGTCCGACCTGGCCTCCCGATGCCGCGATGGCCTGCCGGATCGAACGCAGTTCAGCATCCGCGCGCGCGGCGCTCAGGTCCGGGACGGTGACGGGCCCGCCCAAATTGCCTTCGGGGAACAGGTCGCTTTCCTGGATCGCAGGGCCGTCGGCGGTTACCGCCGCGCGCAGGACGCGGTTCTTGAGTTCCCGGATGTTGCCGGGCCAGGCGTGCCCGAGCAACGCCTCCTGCGCGCCTGGCGAGAACGCGGCAGGGGCGGGCGAGGCCGCGGACCAGTCGTTCAGGAAGCGCGTGGCCAGCGGCAGTATGTCCTGCACGCGTTCGCGCAATGGCGGCAGGTTCAGGTGGCCCACCGACAGGCGGTAATACAGGTCGGCGCGGAATGCCTTGCGCCGCACGGCTTCGGGCAGGTCCGCATTGGTGCTGGCCACGAAGCGGCATTTCGCCTTCAGGGGAGTGTTGCCGCCCAGCGGCAGGAAGCGCTTGTCTTCCAGCACGCGCAGCAGCGCGGCCTGCGCCTTGGGAGCCAATTCGCCGACCTCGTCCAGGAACAGCGTGCCGCCGTCCGCGTGTTCAATCAGGCCCCGATGCGCCTCCCTGGCGCCGCTGAACGCGCCCCGCCGGTGTCCGAACAATTGGCTTTCGACCAGATCGTCCGTGAGGCTTGCGCAATTGACCGCAATGAACGGACCGCTCGCAAACGGGGAATGCGCATGCATGAACCGCGCGGTCAGTTCCTTGCCCACGCCGGTTTCACCCTGCAGCAGCACGGTCAGGCTTTGTGCCGCCAGTTTCTGAATGTCCGTGGCGACGGCTTCCGTGGCGGCGCTGCCCAGAAAGGGGTTCTCCGGCATGGCGCCGCCGGCGTCCTCGTCGTCGAACGCTTCGATGGCGGCGCGGATGCGGGCAATCAGGGCGTCGACATCGTAGGGTTTGGTGAGATAGTCGGTGGCGCCCGCCGCGACCAGGCGCACCGCCTGCGCCAGTTCGCCGTAGGCGGTCGCGAATACGATGGTGGAGCGTGCCACATAAGGAATGATGCGACGGTACAAGTCCTCGCCGGAGCCGTCCGGCAGCCGGATGTCGGCCAGTATGAAAGCGGGGCGCAGCCGCTGGCGGCGGAACGCTTCGACGGCTTGCGAGCAGTTTTCCACCCAGGCGGCCGACAGTCCTTCCAATTGCAGGCGCTGCCGCAACGCCCCTCCCAGCACGCGGTCGTCTTCGATCAGCAAGACGTCGACGTAGCTCATTTCCTGTCCTCCAATGCCGCATACGGCAATTGCACGGTGACGGTCGCGCCGCCTCCCGGAGCGTTGGCGATGGCGATCTCGCCCGCCAGGCCCTGGACGAGCTCCCGCACGATACCCAGACCGATGCCTTCCGCGTGGTCGTCGCCATGCTGCATCAGCGCGGCGCGCGCCTCATCGGGAAGGCCCGGGCCCTGGTCCGCGACGCGCAGCCGCAGGCGCGACCCGTCGCATTCACTGTCGACCTCGATCTCGGTGCCGGGGGGCGACGCGGCGACGGCGTTGAGCAAGAGGTTCAGCAGGATCTGGCGCAGCGGCGCGGCGGGCAGGGGCAGCGCCTGCGCGGGCCAGTCATTGCGGAACGTCAAGCGTATCCGCTTGCGCCTGGCCTCGGAGCGGATCAGCAGCTGCACGTCCTGGATGTCCGCCAGGGTCAGGCGCGGGGATTGCCCGTCCGGCCTGAAGGTCTGCAGGCTGGCGTCAACCACGGAGCGCAAGGTCTGTATGCCGCGGTCGACGAAATCGATCGCGTCCCGGCGCGCTTCTTCCTGATGTCCGAAGCGCCGCAGCGTCTGCAAGGCGGTCTGCATGCCCGCCAGCGGGTTGCGTACCTCGTGTGCCAGCGCGGCGGACATGCGCCCCAGCAGCGCGGCGCGCTCGATGCGGTCGTGCCGGCGCGCCAGGGTCTCGCGTTCCTGCACGCTGCGAACCATCCAGTTATAGGCCTCCATCAGTTCGTTCAGCTCATTGTCCCCGGGCCTGGCCGCCCGAAGGTCCAGTAGTTCAGGCTTGTGGCGGCGGGCGGCTCGAAGTTGCTGCGTGAGACGGATGATGGGCCGTTGCAGCCGGCGCGCAAGCAGGAATCCCAGGCCGGCGCCGGCCAGACTCACGCCCAGGCCAGCCAGCACGAGGTCGATCGTCAGGGAGCGGCGTTGCGCGATGAAGTCGCCGGCGTCCAGGTTGGCCGCGACGGTGCCCAGCCAGGGGCGATTCTCGTCGAGCAGCCGCCAGGTCCATACGCCGTTGGACACGGCGCTCAGATAGGTGCCGCTGGAGGACCGCGCGAGCTGCGCCTCGAGGGGAATGGCCTCGACCTCGGCATAGCGAGCCACATGCGCAATCAACTGGCCCTGCGCGCCGATGATGGCCAGCGTGCGGTCGACGATGCCGACTTGCGTGTCCAGGGCGCGGTTCAGCACTTCGAGCATCTGCGCCCGGTCGCCGGCGCGCACGGCAGGCAGCACCGCGGCGGACAGGCCATCCAGATAGACCTGGCCCAGGTTCGAGACCTGCCGCTCGAACTGGCGCGAAAGACCGTGCAGCGATAGCGAGATCAGCGCGCTGGAAACCAGGAAGAACAGCACTGCCACACCCAGCGGAATCCTGACGGTCAGCGGTAAGCGGCCCAAGCGGTGGAACATGGCGAGAGTCGTCGGGGCAAAGAGAGGGATTATGCCTGCCGCGGGCGGCTCTCGGCGCCGCGGAAAAAATGCAACGTTTGGCAAACCGCATCGTCGCCGGCAAGTTCCATGCCAGTTTTCCGGTTTCCTCCTGATCGGATCGCATTCAAGCAATGCATGTCCACTTTTCTGAACATCGAAGACGGACCGTGTTCATTTACGTGAACGTTTGCGCGGCGGCCGCGCGCGCGCATTGCGCCACGCGCGCCGTGCGCCGCGGCGGTGAAAGCCGAATGCAAGCGCCTATCTCTACAGTCCCGTTTCTTTCGATCCCGTGGCGGTCCTGGCCGCCGCGAAAACAACATTGACTCCGGAAGGGGGGAACATGCGCAGCAAGACACTGGCGATAAAACGCGATGTATGGGGAGGGGCGCTGATTGCGCTCTGCGGAGCCTTGACGATCATCGAGGCCAACAGTTACGCGGTCGGCGAGCTGGCGCGGATGGGGCCAGGCTACTTTCCGATGCTGGTGGGCTGCTTCCTGGTGGCCCTGGGTGTCCTGATCCCGCTCAGCCCCGACCCGGACGACCTGGCGCAACCGGACGAGGCCGTCGACCACGGCGCGCCGCAACCCACGAGGGCGGAGCGCCTGCGAGGCATGGCCTGCATTGCGGCAGGAATCGGCGCTTTCATCGTGATCGGGAATTTCCTCGGCTTTCTTCCCGCGACGTTTGCGCTGGTCTTCATCGCCGCCATGGGAGACACGTCCAACAGCTGGCGCTCGGCGGCGCTGCTCGCCACGGCGATGACGGTGTTCGGCTGGCTGGTCTTCTCCTGGGGCCTGCAGCTCCAGTTCCCGATGTTTCGCTGGGGGTAAGCCATGGAACTGTTGTCGAACGTAATGCATGGTTTCTCCATTGCCTTCCAGTGGGAAAACCTGGCCTGGTCGCTATTCGGCGTCTTCATGGGCAACCTGATCGGCGTGCTGCCCGGCATGGGCGTGCTGGCGGCGATCTCCATCCTGTTGCCGCTAACCTATGCCATGACGCCGACCGCCGCGCTCATGATGCTGGCGGGCATCTACTACGGCGCCCAGTACGGCGGCGGCATCACCTGCATTCTGCTGAACCTGCCCGGCACGCCGTCGCACGCGGTGACCTGCCTGGATGGCAATCCACTGGCCAAGCAGGGCAAGTCCGGTTCCGCCCTGTTCATGCTGGTGATGTCGTCGTTCATCGGCGCGTGCGTGGGCATTGTCATCATGATCCTGTTCTCGCCCATCCTGGTCGAAGTGGCGTTCAAGTTCGGCCCCGCCGAATATTTCTCCATGATGATGCTGGGCCTGTTCGCGGGCGCCACGCTGGCCAAGGGCTCCGCGGTCAAGGGTGTGGCGATGGTATTCCTGGGCCTGCTGTTCGGTGTCGTCGGCACCGACGTCAACACTGGCACGATCCGCTACGCGTTCGGCGTGATCGAACTGAGCGACGGCGTTCAACTCGTGGCGCTGGCGATGGGGCTGTTCGGCCTGGCGGACTTCTTCGCGAACGTGAACCGCATCGGCAAGGCAAGCGTGGTGGACAACGGCGCCAGGCGCATGGCGGTGCGTCCCGAGCCCGGCGACATCAAGAAGTCCGTTGCGCCGATCGCGCGCGGCAGCGCCATCGGTTCCGTCCTGGGCATTCTGCCGGGAACAGGGGCAACCATCGCGTCGTTCATGTCCTATGCGGTCGAGAAACGGGTGTCGAAGACTCCGGGCCGCTTCGGCAACGGCGCGATCGAAGGCGTCGCCGGTCCGGAGTCCGCGAACAACTCGGCGGCCCAGACCAGCTTCATCCCCACGATGAGCCTGGGCATTCCGGGCGATTCGGTCATGGCGCTGATGTTGGGCGCGCTGATCATCCATGGCATTCAGCCCGGTCCGCAGATGGTGACCGAGCATGCGGACATCTTCTGGGGGTTGATTGCCAGCTTCTGGATCGGCAACGCGATGCTGGTGGTGATGAACCTGCCGCTCATCGGCATGTGGGCCAAGTTGCTGCGGGTGCCCTACAAGTACCTGTTCCCGTCGGCGCTGTTCTTTGTCTGCGTGGGCGTATACAGCACCAACAATAGCCTCTTCGACGTGGCCGTCGTGCTGATACTGGGCGTGGTGGGCTACGTGTTCCTGAAGCTGCGGTTCTCGCCGGCTCCCTTGCTGTTGGGCTTCGTGCTTGGCCCCATGGTCGAGGAGAACTTCCGCCGCGCGCTGCTGCTGTCACGCGGCGACATGGCCATCTTCGTGGATCGGCCCATCAGCGCGGCGTTCATCTATGCCATAGGCGCTCTCGCGGCCTGGCTGATCTATTCCACCATGAAGGCCCGCCGCAAGATGCGCGCCGCCTTGTTGGAGCAGACCCAGTAATCACTCGGGAGTGGCCGCCGCGGCGGCCGTCGTTCCATCCTGGACAGGGAGGTTTCCATGCTCGAGCATTTCCATGGCCGGACCGTCGACGGATCCGATCTCTCCGCTAGCATCGATGTGATGCGCAAGCTGCCCTTCATCGAATTGATGGAGCTGCTTGAGTTCAGCGTGCTGCGCCTGGACAGCCCGCAGGCGTGCCGGCCCGAGCCGGCGCGGGCGGGGCTCATCGGCACGCTGGACTGGTGGTTCTGGACATCGCCTGGCGAATGCGCGTCGGCGCGCGCCGATGCCTCGGACGTCGCGGTGTATATCTGTTCGAGCACGGCCGCGCTGAAGGAGGCGGTGCTGCCTGACGGCGACACCTTGCTCGATTTCGGCCGGCTGGCCGGCGAGGCCCGCCCCGTGCGCGCCGGAGGCGAAGCGCGAGGGTTGCGGTTGTATGCGAGCGCGTTCCCCGGCCGGCGCGGCCGGGGGCGCGCGGGCGCGGCGGACCGCGCGACGCTGCGCGTGGATCTGAAGGCCCTGCTCAGCCGGGTCGTGGTTCCGGCCCGGGTGCCGCAGCATCTGTTCGAGCTGGTCGCCAGCCTGGTCCGGTCGCGTGTCTGGGTGGACGTGGTGCGGCCTCAGGCCGTGGCGCCGATGCGGTAGGTCGGCCTGGCCGCTGATTCGCCGTTCATTTGCCGCGCATCTGGTCGATCAGCCGCCGGTCCCGTTTGGTCGGCCGGCCGGCTTCTATCCCCAGCGCCGGCTCGGGCGCCAGGCGGCGCATCTCCGCCGCGCGTTCGCGCGCCGCAACGCTATCCGGGGTTTCTTCGTAGAGCTGACGCGCCACGGGCGCGGGGCCGCGCACGCCGCTGACGGCCACGACCCGCACGCGCAGCGCCGGGTCTTCCTTGCGGATGGCGACCAGGTCGCCGGGCGCGACTTCGCGCGCGGGCTTGGCTGGCTGGTCGTTCACCAATACCCGGCCTTTGCCGATTTCCTGCACGGCCAGGCTGCGCGTCTTGTAGAAGCGCGCCGCCCAGAGCCATTTGTCGAGCCGTATCTTGTCCATCTGCCTGTCCCTGCCTATGCCTGGTCAGGGATCATGATAGCCGGGCCGGGGGAGGCCCGGCACCAATCAGTCCAGGCTCAGGTCCGCTTCCTTGACCACGCGCTGCCACTTGGCGATTTCCGCGCGGCGGAAGGTGTCCAGTTCGGCGGGCGTCGAGCCGATGGGCTCCGCGCCGATGCCGGCCAACTGCTCGGCGATGGCGGGGTCCTTCAGCACCTTGGCCAGCGCCTGCGACACCTGGTCCACGATCTCGGTCGGCGTGCCCGCCGGGGCGAACACCGCGTTCCATTCGTAGGTTTCATAGCCCGGCACGCCGGACTCGGCGATGGTGGGCAGGTCGGGGGCGGTCTTGGAGCGTTCCAGGCCGCCGACGGCGACGGCGCGCAGTTTGCCGTTCTTCACGTGCTGCCAGGCCGAACCCATGCTGGCGAACATCACCGGCACCTGGCCCGACATCACGTCGATCATGGCCGGGCCGCCGCCTTTGTAGGCCACGTGCTGCAGCTGGGTCTTGGCGAGCAGGTTGAACAGTTCGCCCGCCAGATGCTGCGCAGAGCCCGGGCCCGCCGAGGCGAAGTACACGTGATCCTTGGCGCCGGGCTGCCCCAGCTTGATCAGGTCGGCCACCGTCTTGACCTCGTACGAGGGCGTGACGACGAGCACGTTGGGCACGCGCAGCAGCAGGGAAACCGGCGCAAACGCCGTCAGCGTGTCGAACTGCATCTTCGAATGCAGGGCGGGATTCTGCGCGTGGTTCGACGCGTCCAGCATCAGCGTGTAGCCATCGGGCTTGGCCTTGGCCACGACCGCGCCGCCGATCATGCCGCCGGCGCCGCCCCGGTTCTCGATGACGACGGGCTGGCCCAGCTCCGCGGCCAGCTTGGGGCCGATCAGGCGAGCCACCACGTCCACGGTGCCGCCGGGCGGGTAAGTGACGACCAGGGTGATGGCGCGTTCGGGATAGGCCGCGGAGGCGGCGCCCGCGGCGCCGGCCAGCAGGCCCGCGGCGGCGAACAGGGCGCCGCGGCGCGCCAGGCGTTTGAAAAGATGGGTCATGGTGTGTCTCCTTGGAATTGGAACAGCTGCAGCGGCGTGTCGGCAAGCACGATGCGCCGGTGCTCGGGGTCGTCGATCCAGGCGTCCAGCCATTGCGTTGCCGCCGGATAGGACGCCAGGTGGCGATGCTCGGTATGTGGCCAGTCGCTGCCCCACATGAGCCGTTCGGGCGTGTAGACCTCCAGCAGCCGCTGCGTCGCCTGGCGGCCCGAGGCCGCGCAAGCGGCGGCTTGCCAGTTGCGGTAGGGGGCGGACAGCTTTACCCATACGCGGCCGCTGTCGCCCTGCCGCAGCAGGTACTGGAAGCCGGGGTCGGACACGCCCCGGGCGGGGTCGGGGCGGCCGAAATGATCCACCACCACGCGGCATTGCGCGGCCAGCAGCCCGGGCAGGATGTCGGGAAGGCGCGAGGCGGGCAGGTGGACTTCGACGTGCCAGCCCAGCGCGTTCACGCGCGCCAGCAGCGTCTGCCAGACAGGCAGGCCCAGTTCGGGAACGGGCAGGCCGATCAGGTTCAGCCGTATGCCCACCACGCCCGAGTCGGCCAGCGCCTGCAATGCCGTCGGGGCGATTCCGGGCTCCACCACGGCCACGCCGCGCAGGCGCGCGGGCGCGGCGCGCAGGGCGTCGAGCATGTGGCTGTTGTCCGTGCCCAGGAAACTGGGCTGCACGAGCACCCCGTGGCTCAGCCCGTGGGCGTCCAGCAGCGCGAGGTACTCGGCCGGCGTGGCGTCATGGTCCGGGGTGTGGCGGCGCACGTCGGCCAGCGCAAGGCCTTGCCGGAATACGTGCGCATGGGTGTCGACGGCGGCGCCAATGGCGGGCGAGGGCAAAACAGTCTCCTTATCGTGCGCCTGGCCAAGGGCCGGCGGCGCTTTTCATAAGGCGGGATTCTAGGAAGCCGACATATAATTTTCTATTCTGGAAAGTTGCTTTATATATATTGGATCAATATGGAAACCCGGCATTTGCGTTATTTCCTGGCGGTGGTCGACCACGGCAGCGTCAGCCGGGCCTCGGAATGGCTGGGCATCGCGCAGCCCGCGCTGAGCCAGGGCCTGGCCCGCATGGAAAAAGACCTGGGCGTGCGGCTGTTCGAACGCTCGCGCCGGGGCTCCACGCCCACGCCCGCGGCCCTCGCCATTCTTGAAGACGTGCGCGCCAGCGTGGCGCGGATCGATGCCGCCGCGCACCGCGCGAGAGAGATCGGCCGCGGCAGCGCCGGGCAGTTGACGGTCGGGCTGGTGTCGTCGGCCCTCTTCGACACCTTGCCGCGCGCGCTGCGCGAAATGCGCAGGCAGGCGCCGGGCGTGCGCGTGATCCTGCGTGAAATGAGCAACGCCGAGCAGGCCGAGGCCCTGCAGACCGGCGAAATCGATATCGGCCTGATGCATACGCCCGTTGCGGTCGGCGGCCGCATGCGCGAACGCCAGCTGTTGCGGGACCGGCTGGTGGCCGCCGTGCCGGATGAGCTCGACGTGCCTGCCGACGGCCAGGTAAGCATGGCCCAGATCGCGCAGGCCGGCCTGGTGATGTATCCGCAGTCGCAGCTGCCGGCGTTCTATGCCGGCATCCTGGACGCCATGCGCAAGGCGGGGCACGACGCGCACGTGGCGCAGGAGGCGAACCGCACGCTCACGGTGCTGTCCTGCGTGGCGGGCGGTTGCGGCGTGGCGCTGCTGCCCAGCTGGATCCGCTCGATGGATTTCAGGGGCGTGCGCTTCTGCGAAGTGCGCGACGGCCACGCGCTGCCCAGTTTCGATCTGAGCGCCATCTGGCCCGCCCGGTCCGTGCCGACGCTGGCGGACGTGTTCGCCAACCTGGACCTGGGAGCCCGTTGAATGCCTGCGCTTTCAATGCGCCTTCGCTTGCCCGGCCGGAACGCTTAAGCGAGGCTTAAAACGGGCCTTTCGCCGGAACTCGGCGTACGCGTGTCGTCTAACAGGAAACGCGTATTTGGAGGGCGATCGGCTCATGGACCTGAATTGGCACCAGCAACTCGCGGAAAGCGCGCTGTGGCTTGCGCGCGCGTTCGGCATTACCGCCGTGGGCCTGGCGCTGGCCGCGGCGGTGCTCGCGCGCACCACGGATTGGGGGCGCAAGTTCTGGCGGCTGGCATGGCCGTATCTCACCCCGCGCCGCAGCTGGCGGCCCTTGCTGACCCTGGCGCTGCTGTTGTTCCTGGCGATGTTCGCCGTGCGCATGACGGTGCTGTTTTCGTTCTGGTACAACGGCTTCTACAGCGCGCTGCAGGCGCTGGACCAATCCGCGTTCTGGCGCTTCCTGGGCATCTTCTCGGTGCTCGCCTGTGTGCACGTCGCGCGAACCCTGGCCGACAGCTATGCCGGCCAGGCTTTCGACATCCGCTGGCGCGTCTGGCTCAACGAACGCCTGACGCGCGACTGGCTGGGCGCGGGCGCCTACTACCGCGGGCATTTCCTGCAAGCCCCCGTCGACAACCCCGATCAGCGTATCGAGCAGGACATCGCCATGTTCGTCACCGGTTCGCGCACGCTGGCGATCGGCGCGTTGAGCGCCATCGTGTCGCTGGTTGCGTTCACGTCGATCCTGTGGGGGCTGTCGGGCGCGCTGACGTTGGGAGGCGTGGAGATCCCCCGGGCCATGGTGTTCGTGGTGTACCTGTACGTGATCGTGGCCACGCTTTTCGCATTCAAGATCGGGCGGCCGCTGATCAGGCTGAACTTCCTGTCCGAACGGTTGACGGCGAACTTCCGCTATGCGCTGGTGCGCCTGCGCGAAAACGCGGAGAACGTTGCGTTCTACCAGGGCGAGGACGTGGAGCGCGCCACCTTATGGACGCGCTTCACCGCTTACATCGCCAATCTGTGGGCGCGGGTGTACCGGGGCCTGAAATTCGATGGCTTCAACCTGTCGGTCAGCCAGGTGGCCGTGGTGTTTCCCTTCATCCTGCAGGCGCCGCGCTTCTTCAGCGGCGCGATCAAGCTGGGCGACGTCATCCAGACCTCGCAGGCCTTCGGGCAGGTGCAGGATTCGCTGTCGTTCTTCCGCACGTCGTACGACACCTTCGCGCAATACCGCGCCACGCTGGACCGGCTCAATGGGTTCCTGGACGCCAACGAGGCCGCGCGTGCCCTGCCTGCCGTGCGGACGGAAACGCTGCCCGACGGGCTGGACATCGAAGGCGTGCAATTGCGCCGCCCCGACGGCGCGGTCCTGTTGCGGGACCTGGACCTGCGGCTGCGCCCGGGGCAGGCCCTGCTGATAAAGGGGCCGTCGGGCAGCGGCAAGACCACGCTGCTGCGCGCGCTGGCGGGCCTGTGGCCCTATGCCGAGGGGCGGGTGCGGCGGCCGCAAGGCGCGTCCGCGCTGTTCCTGTCGCAGCGGCCGTACCTGCCGCTGGGCGATCTGCGGGGCGCGGTCGCCTACCCGGGCCTGGCCCAGCCCGAGGACGATGCCCTGCTGGCCGAGGCGCTCAGGCAGGTCAACCTGGGGCACCTGGCGGGGCGGCTCGACGAGGTGGCGGACTGGGCCCGTATTCTGTCCATTGGCGAGCAGCAGCGCGTGGCGTTCGCGCGCGCCCTGTTCAACCGGCCCGCGATCGTATTCCTGGACGAAGCGACCTCCGCCACCGACGAAGGCCTGGAGCATGCCTTGTACAGCCTGCTGCGCGGCGCGCTGCCCGCCTGCATGCTGGTCAGCGTCGGCCATCGCAGCACGCTGGATGCGTTCCATACCCACAGGCTGGACCTGGACGGCGCGGGCAACTGGGAACTGGGGCGCATGGCGGCGCGGCAGGAGCCCGCGGCATTGCGCCGAGCCGCGGCCTGACGCGCTCCGTATCGCCCTGTCAGGTGCCCACGCGCAAGGGGCCGGTCAGCTTGCGCAGCGCGGCGATCACGCTTTGCGCGGTGATGCGGCCGGTCTTGGGGTTGGCCGAGGGGATGTTCTGGATCTCCATCGAGAACGAGGCGGAATCGGACGCGACCTCGACGCGATGGACATTGCGTTCCAGCGAGGGATCGGCCCAGATTTCCAGAGTGGTACGGTCGGGGCCGATGCCCGCGAGAGAGACGCTGACCGCGACGTTCAGGTTGGCGGGGAACCCCACCGCGGCATCGCGCGGCGAGCCTCGGAAAATCAGGCGGGGCTCGGTGATGGCCGAGATGTCGATGTTGTTCTCGGCCAGGTAGGGCGCGCCGAGCAGGCCGCGCACGGGCTTGCGCGTGATCATCGTGACGGAGTGGATGACGCCTTCCGCGGCGGCGGTAATGGCGTCGAGGCCGAGGATGGCGCCGGACGGCACCACGATCTGGCCGTGATGGGCGCGGGCGATTTCGATCAGGTCGTCGTGGCGCAGCAGGGCGCCCGAACTCAGCACGACCAGTTTCTTGCCGGCGCGCAGCACGGGTTCGGCGATGTCTCGGAACACCGCGGCCGGGGCGCATTCGACGACCACGTCGCAATGCGCGTGCAGGGCGTCGATGCGGGTGTACACCGGGGCGCCGCTGGCCCAGGAGAACGCGGGCGGGGCGTTCGGGTCGCGCACCGCGACGGCGGCCAGCGCAAGGCCGGGCAGCCCGGCATCCAGGGATTGCGCCACGGCCTGGCCGATGGCGCCGAAGCCGGCGATGCCGACACGATAGCGAGTCATGGGAATCCGTAAGGTCGTTGGTGGGACCACTGTATTCAGCGCGCGCGCCTGCGTCAATGCGCAAGGGCCCGGGGCGCTACACTCGTGCGCAATGCCGGCAGGAGCAGAACCATGCAGATTCTTCCAGAAACGCCCCGCGACCGCGAGGCCATTTTCGCGTTGACGCAGGACGCGTTCAAAGACCATCCCCACAGCCAGGGAACCGAGGGCCGCATCATCGATTCGCTGCGCGAGGCGGGCGCGCTGACGCTGTCGCTGGTGGCCTGGGAGGACGGCCGCATGGCGGGCCACATCGCGTTTTCGCCGGTGACGGTAAGCGACGGTTCAAGCGATTGGTACGGGCTGGGGCCGGTGGCAGTGCGGCCGGACCGGCAGGGCAGGGGCATTGGCGCGGCCCTGCTGCGCGAGGGCCTGGCGCGGCTTCGGGCGCTGGGCGCGGCGGGCTGCGTGGTGCTGGGCGACCCGGGCTATTACGGCCGCTTCGGATTCGCCCGGGCGGCGCTGACCTACCCGGGCGTGCCGCCCGAGTACTTCATGGCGCTGAGCTTCACGCGTCCCGCGCAAGGCGAGGTCGCCTACCACGCCGCGTTTTCGGCCTAGCTGCCTTTCTGTGCGCCGGCCATGTAGTCGACGGCCAGGTTGGACAGCGCGCGCACGCCGTTGAGCAGGCCCGGCTCGTCCACGTAGAAGCGCGGCGAATGGTTGGGCGCCGCCTTGTCCACGTCCGTGCCCTTGGGGGTCACGCCCAGATAGAAGAACATGCCCGGCACTTTTTCCTGATAGAAGGAAAAGTCCTCGGATGCCGTCGATTTGGGTTGCAGCCCATAGTTGCCGTCGCCCGCCACGCGACGCAGGGTGGCGCCCATCCTTTCCGTCAGTTCCGGGTTGTTGACGGTGGCGTTGTAGAGCTCCACCACCCGCACGTCCGCCTTGGCGCCCGCGCTCTGCGCGATCATGTCGGCGGTGCGCGCGATGCGCTGGTGGATGTCCTTCTTCATGCCTTCGTCGTAGGTGCGGATGGTGCCCGTCATGGCGACGCTGTCCGGCACGATGTTCATGCGGTTGCCGCCGTGGATCGCGCCCACGGTGATGACCGCCGGCTCCAGCATACTGTTGATCTGGCGGCTGGGTATGGTCTGCAGGCCCAGGATGATCTGCGAGCCGACCACGATGGGATCGATGCCCGACCAGGGCCGCGCGCCGTGCGTCTGCTTGCCGGTGACGTCGATCCAGAACTGGTCGGCCGCGGCCATGGCGGGCCCGCTGCGCCACGAGAGCTTGCCGGAGGGGTAGGCGCTGGATACGTGCAGGCCGAAGATGGCGTCGACCTTCGGGTTGTCCAGCACGCCTTCCTGCACCATCATCTTGGCGCCCCAGATCTTCTTGCCGTCGGGCTCGAAGTCGGCGGGGCTTTCCTCGGCGGGCTGGAAGATGAACTTCACGCTGCCGGGCAGCTCGTCCTTCATGCCGGCAAGCACTTCCGCGGTGGCCATCAGGATGGCGGTGTGGGCGTCATGGCCGCAGGCGTGCATCACGTCCACTTCCTTGCCCAGGTAGGTGCCTTTCGCCTTGGACGCGAAGGGCACGTCCACCTGCTCCTTGACCGGCAGCGCGTCCATGTCGGCGCGCAGCGCCACCACCGGCCCGGGCTTGCCGCCCTTGAGCACGGCGACGACGCCGGTGCCGGCCACGCCGGTCTTCACGTCCATGCCCAATGCGCGCAGGTGATCGGCCACCAGCTTGGCCGTGCGCGTTTCCTGGTTGCCCAGTTCCGGATGTTGGTGGATGTCGCGGCGCCACGCGATGAGCTTGTCTTCGATGGCGCGGGCGCGTTCGTCGATCTGCGCGGCCAGCGCGGGATTCGGCGCGGGGACCAGCGGCCCTTGCGTGCCCGGCGCGCTTTGCGCGGCTGCCGGGCCGGCCATCAGCAGGTGGGCGGCCAGCGCCAGAGGCGCCAGGCGGAACAGGGCATTGGATTGCGGCATGTCTCGTTCTCCTCTTGGTTGTTAACCTGTTATTGAGCGAGGATCTTACCTGAGCGTTTTGGCGCCGGCGCGTTTGTTACCGACGCTTAAGAACAGGCGGTTTTGATTCCGGCCGGTGGAATTCCGCGCCTCGGAAATCGGTGCTCATGCCGGGCGAAGAACGCGCTTGGAACCGCGCGCGGCGGCCAGCAGCAATAGCGCCGCCACCAGAGACGCGACGCCTGCCGCGAGCATCGCCGCGTGGAAGCCGCCGGCCAGCGCATCGGCGTAAAGCGCGGCCGCGTTGACGGGTTGTCCGGGCATGGCATGCTGGGTGATCGCGGCACGCGCGAGCGCGCGCGCATCGGGCGCGCCCAGGCGCGACAACGACGCCGTCAGCGCTTCGATCGCGCGTCCGCTCATCAGCGCGCCGAGCAGCGCGATGCCGATCGTCATGCCGGTCTGGCGCAGCGCGTTCATCGTGGCGGACGCCATGCCGGAACGCTCGCGCGGCACGGTGGCCATGACCGCCATGCTGGTCGACGGCACGGCCAGGCCCGTGCCCAGGCCCAGCAGCACCAGCAAGGATCCCGACACGGCGTAGGGCGTATCCGCCTCGAAGCCGGTCATGCCCAGCATGGCGGCGCCGATCAGTGTGTAGCCGGCGATCATCAGCCGCGGCAGGCCGAAGCGCAGATTGAGCCGGCCGAACACGACGGAAACCAGCCCGGCCGCGGCAAACTGCGGCGCCAGCTGCCAGCCGGCCGCCAGCGGCGACAGCCCCCGCACGTGCTGCAGATAGAGCGAAAAAAAGAACAGGCTGCTGTAGGCGGAGAAACCCAGCACGAAGGACGCGACATTCGTGATGGCGAAGCCGGTGTCGCGGAACAGGCCCAGCGGCAGGATGGGCCGCGCCACGCGGTGCTCGACCCACAGGAAGGCTAGCAGCCCGCAGGCGGCGACGGCCAGCGCACCCGCCGCCTGCGGAGCGGCCCAGCCGTGTTCGCCCGCGGCGATCAGGCCGAAGGTCAGGGCGCCCAGCCACAGCACGCTCAGCGCCTGGCCCGCCGGGTCGAAGGCGGCGTGTTCGGGATGGGCGCTTTCCGTGATGCTCCAGGCCCCGAGCGCCACGGCCAGCGCGCCCACCGGCAGGTTGATCAGGAAGATGCTCTGCCAGTCGAAGTGCGCGACCAGCACGCCGCCCAGCATCGGCCCGACGATGAGCGACACGGCATTGCACGAGGCCCAGATCCCGATGGCCTGGGCGCGCTCCTTCGGGTCGGGAAACGCCTGCGTCAGCAGCGATAGCGCCCCGGGAACCAGCAGAGCGCCTGCCACGCCCTGCACGGCGCGGCCGATCAGCAAGGCGGTCAGGCTGTCCGCCAGCCCGCACAGGGCCGAGCCCGCCGTGAACAGCAGCACGCCCGCCAGCCATGAGCGCTTGCGGCCGTAGCGGTCGCCCAGCGGGCCCGCGGACAGCATGAAGGCCGAGAGGAAGAGGGCATAGGCGTCAACCACCCATTGCAGCCCGGCCATGTCGATGCGCAGCGCGGCCTGCATCGTGGGCAGCGCCACGTTGACGATGCTGATGTCCAGGATGGTGATGAAGCTGCCCAGGTTGACGGCCAGGACCAGGGCGCGGCGGCGTGCGGGATGCATAGCGGCGGATGAGGGGGGAGGAAGGGGTATTCTATTAATCGACCGACCGTCGGTCAATTGAAAAAAGAATCGTTCTCAAATTTTGATTGCCGGCGGGCGCGTCCTCTACACTGGCGCCTTGCCGTTGAATGGATGCCCTAGCCGATATGTCCGCCGCTCCAGACCCGCTTTCCCCGCCCGCAGGCCCGGCGGCCGCCCGCAAGCCGCGCACCAAGCCCGCCGCGGTGCGGTTGGACGAGCTGATGGCCGCGGCGCAAGCGCTGTTCGTCGAGAAGGGCGTCGAGGCCACCACCATCAACGACATCGTCGAACGCGCCGGCGTGGCCAAGGGCACGTTCTATCACTACTTCACTTCGAAGAACGACATGCTGGCGGCCCTGCGCGCCAAATTCTCGCAAGGGTTCCTGGACCACATTGCGCAGGCCGTCGACGCCTGTGCGCCCGACGACGGCGTGGCCCGCCTGCGCGCCTGGACGCGCGCCGGGGTGGAGGCCTATTTCGGCGGCTACGCCCTGCATGACGTCGTGTTTCACGACACGCACCATCCTGACCGTGGCGTGGCCGAGAAAAGCGCGGTGCTGGAGCAGCTCGAAGGCATCCTGGAAGCCGGCGCGCGCGCCGGCTGCTGGCCCATGGACGACGCGGCGCTCGCCGCCATCGTGCTGTATCACGGCATGCATGGCGCCGTGGACGCCCGCATCGCGCAGGGCCGGCTGGACGCGCGGGAACTGTCCGGACCCTTGTCGGAAACGTTCCTGCGCGCGCTGGGCGCGCGCGGACTGACGGACTGAATCCGCGCGCGGGGGCGGCTATTGCAGTTTGATGCCCAGTTCCCTGATCAGCGGCCCCATGTCCGCCCGGTCCGATTCGATCGTCGCCGCCAGCTCCTGCGGCGAGCTGCCGATCGGGATCATGCCCAGCGTTTCCATCTGCGCCTTCATCGCGGGGTCCTTCAGGATGTCGGAGACGGACTGCTGGATCAGCGCCACGCGCTCCTTGGGCGTGCCGGCGGGGGCCATCAATCCGATCCACGGCTGCGGCGCATAGCCCTTCAGGCCGGATTCCTCCAGCGTCGGCGTGTCGGGCAGCCCGCCGAAGCGTTCGGGGCTGGTGATGGCCAGGGCGCGCAGGCGGCCGCTGTCGATCAGGCCCTTCGAGCTTGAAGGCGCGTCCAGGCCCACGTCGAGCTGGCCGCCGATCAGGTCGTTCTGCGTCTTGCCTGACGAGGACGAGGGCACGTACAGGGCCTTGATACCGGCGCGGCGGGCCGTCTGCTCCCACACCAGGTGGAAGGCCGTGCCGATGGAGAAAGAGCCCACGCTGAGGTTGCGCGCCTTGCTCTCGCGCACGAAGTCCTCCCAGGTCTTGAGCGGGCTTTCCTTGGGCACGATGAAGATGAAGGGCGTGCGCGCCACCAGCGAAATGGGCTGCAGGTCTTTCTGCGGGTCGAATGGCAGGCTGTCCACGGCGAACGGCACGATGGTGACGGACGAGGCCACCACCATGCCCAGCGTGTAGCCGTCGGGCGCGGACTTCACCAGCGCGCCCGTGCTGATGATGCCGGATGCGCCCGGCTTGTTCTCGACCACGACGGGCTGCCCCCAGGCGGCGCCCAGTTTGCTGGCCAGCACGCGCAGCATGACGTCCACGGGGCCGCCGGGCGGGTTGGAGACGATGATCTTCACCGGTTTGTCCGGATAGGCTGCGGTGGCTGCCAACGGCATCAGCAGCGCAAGCGCGAGCGCGGTTTGCTTGAACATGGAATTTCCCCTTGAATCGTTGATATGGGATACCTGCCGGGCGGCGGGCCCGGGTGGAGTCAGGCCAGGATCTGCATGTGCGGGGCCGCCGGCCAGCCGGGAGCGTCTCCGCGGATGAACGCGATCCATGCCGCCTGCGTGCGGCGCGCCAGTTGCCCGGCCTGGTCGGGCGGCAGGCCGGCCAGCATGGGCGCGGCGGAGAACGCCCGCAAGGTATCGAACACGAAAGGCAGTTCGATGCAGTGGCATGCGCCGAAACGCGACGTGGGCGCCACGTCGAAACGCGCGAGCCAGGCCTCGCGGCCCTGGGCGATGGCTTCCTGGGCCCATTGCCGCGAGGGCGCGCCGAAAACGTCCTCGCCCAGTTGTTGGCCGGCGGCGTCCGCCGCGTTGCCGGGGAAGGCGGCCATCTCGTCCCGCGTGTAGCACACCAGCACGTCGGCGCGCGACGCGGCCCGCTTCAGCGCGGGCGCGATGTCCAGCGGCAGTATCTCGCCGTCCAGCACGGGGCCGAACAGGCTGCGGCTGCTGCCTTCCGCGCGCAGGGCTTCGGCCACTTCGGGGGCCTGTTGCGCGGCCAGCAGCGCGGCGACCGGCAACTCGCGCGCGGCATCCAGGGTCTCGGCGCCGGCGGCGCGCAGAAAGGCCCGGCCCAGCGCATCGGCTTGCCGCGCGCTGCGGAATCCACGGCCCAGCGCGGCGCTTTGCAGGATGGCGCGCGAAAACCGCGGCTTGCGGGCCAGCATGGCGCAGATCGAAGAGGCGCCGGCGGACTGCCCCATGACCGTGACCCGCTCCGGATCGCCGCCCAGGTCCTGGATATTGTCCAGCACCCAGTCGATCGCGGCTTCCTGGTCCAGCAGGCCCACGTTGGCGGTCTGCCCGGGCACGTGCAGCCAGCCCAGCGCGGCCAGCCGGTAGTTCACGGCCACCACCACCACGTCGCCGCGCTGCGCCAGGCGCGAGCCGTCGTACCAGTCCAGCGCGCCTGCGCCGCTTTGCCAGGCGCCGCCGTGCAGCCACACCACGACGGGGCGTCGCCGCTTGTCGGCGCCGGGCGTCCAGACGGTCAGATGCAGACAGTCTTCGGACTGCGCGGCCTCGAAATCGCCCATCGCGCCGCGCAGCCGCGACGGCAGCTGGGGCGCGATGGCGCCGGGCCGGGTGGCGTCGAGGTTGCCGCGCCACGACGCGGGCCGGGGCGGCGCGAACCGCAGGCGGCCCACCGGCGCCTGCGCATAGGGAATGGCGCCATAGCGGCAAACGCCGCCTTCGCGCACGCCGGTCAGCGTGCCCGTCCGCAGCGCCGCCTGAACCGTTTGACTCATATCCTGCCCCCTTGTGTGCTCATTGTTTGAACGGCCGCGGCGGATGCCGCGGACGCCGCACTATGGTAGGGAGGAAAAAGCCCTGCGGGCCATGCCGGTTTTGAACGAGGCCATGCGAAACCCGCATGGCCCGGTAGGCGGCCGCCGCCGGCCTACTTCACGATGCGCGCGTCGAGGCTGTTGTCCGCCAGCGCCTGGGCCTGCTCGCGGGTCATGCCCAGGTGCTCGTAGAGCGCGTGGAAGTTCTCGTTCACGTAGCCGCCGAAATAGGCGGGATCGTCGGAATTGACGGTCACTTTCACGCCCGCGTCCAGCAGCGACAGAATGTTGTGATGACGCATGTGTTCGAACACGCGCAGGCGTATGTTGGACAGCGGGCACACCGTCAGGGGGATCTGCTCGTCGATCAGGCGGGCCATCAGCCGGGGGTCTTCGGCGGCGCGCACGCCATGGTCGATGCGCAGCACCTTCAGCAGGTCCAGCGCTTCCCAGATGTATTCCGGCGGCCCTTCCTCGCCCGCATGGGCCACGGCGGGCAGGCCTTCGGCGCGCGCGCGGTCGAACACGCGCTGGAACAGGCGCGGCGGGAAGCCCTTTTCGCTGCTGTCCAGGCCGACGGCGATGAAGGCGTCGCGGTAGGGCAGCGCCGCTTCCAGCGTGCGCATGGCCTGTTCTTCGGGCAGGTGGCGCAGGAAGCTCAGGATCAGCCCGCTTCCCACGCTCAGCTTCTTGCGGCCGTCCTCCAGCGCCTGGCCGATGCCGTCCAGCACCGCCTCCAGCGGCACGCCGCGGTCGGTATGGGTCTGGGGATCGAAGAACGGCTCGGTATGGACGACGTTCTGCTCGCGGCATTTCAGCAGATAGGCCCAGGTCAGGTCGTAGAAGTCCTGCCCGGTGCGCAGCACGTCGGCGCCCAAATAATAGAGATCCAGGAATTCCTGGAGATTGCCGTAGTCGTACGCGCCGCGCAGGGCGTCGATATCGGGCCAGGGCAGGGCCACGCCGTTGCGCCGCGCCAGCTGGAACAGCAGCTCGGGTTCCAGCGAGCCTTCCAGGTGCAGGTGCAATTCCGCCTTGGGCAATGCGTTGAGCCAGTCGTGCATGGTGTCGGGATCCTGAAGGTGATGCGTGTTCACGCCGCCAGCGCGATGCTGTCGGCCTGGATGGCCAGTTCGAGCTGCGCCGCGAAGGCGCGCGCCTGGCGCGTGCTGGGGCGGTCGCGGCGCCAGATGGCGGCCAGGGGCGATTTGCGCAGCGCGGGCCGGGCCGGCAGCACCGCCAGCTCGCCGCGCGCCTGCTGGACGGCCGCCACGCTGCCTGGCAGCATCCACAGATACTGGCCGTCCAGCAGCATCTCGCGGCCGAACTCCAGCGACAGGACGCCGATCATGTCGGGAATGGGCAGGCCGGCCTGGCGCAGGGACATTTCCAGTTCGCCGCGTATGCGGCTGCCCGGCAGGGCGGTGATCCAGGGGTAGGCCACGTAATCGGCCAGGGTGGTGCCGGGCAGCCCGGCCAGCGGATGGCGGGGGGAGCAGGCCAGCACCACCGGGTCGTCCAGCAGGGCGGTCGACCGGTAGATTTGCGGGTTGACGGTAGAGGAGAAGCGGCTGATCAGCACGTCGATCGCGCCGGCGTCCAGGTCCTCGATGAGCCGCTCGTGCGTGCCGATCTCGATGGTGAGCGTGATGCGCGGACAGGCCTGCCTGAAAGCGCGCGCGGCTTCTGCCACGGGCCAGCCCGCGAACATCGAAAAGCAGCCCACCGTCAGGCTGCCTTCGTCGCCGCGCGACACGGCCGCGAGATCGGTTTCGGCCTTGCGGAAACCGGTGAGCAATTGGCGCGCGTGGCGGCACATCGCAACGCCCAGGGGCGTGCAGGTGGTGCCCTTCGCGGTGCGCTCGAACAGCCGCGCGCCGACCAGCTCCTCGATTTCGGCGATGGCGCGCGAGAGGCCCGATTGCGTGCTGTGCAGTTGCGCCGCCGCTTTGGACAGATTGCCCAGCTCGGCGACGGTCAGCACGATTTCCAGGTGCCGGATGCGAAGCTTTCCTCGGAACGGTGTCATGGCGCAGCTTGGTCGATGTGCCGATTATTCTCTGTCGCGGCACGCTTGGCAACGCGCTCGCCGGATTCGGACGGGGTTCCTGCGCGCGCTGGCGCCGAACGCCCGTTTCGTGGCGGGCGCGGCCGTTCGATGCCGTTGGCCGGATCGCGGTACGATCCCGGCTGACTTCGATTTTTCAGGATTGCCATGCGCCAGCGTTCCATTCGCTTTCGAATCGATACTTTTTCCCGCGTGCTGACGGCCGCGGTGTTCGCGGCCGCCGCCGCGGGCGCCGCGCATGCGCAGTCGCCGGCCTCCGCCACCGGATCGCGCGCCCAGCCGGCCGCCCCGGCCCAGCCACTGCCCACCTTGACGCCCAAGCGCAGTTTTGACGACGCGCCCGCCGCGGCCCCGGCCGCGCCTGCGCCCGCGCCGGCCCCTGCCGCCACCGCCGCGCCCGCCGCTGCGGCGCCCGCCACCGTTTCCGCGCCGGCCGCCACGCCCGCGCCCGCGGCTCCCGCTGCCGCGCCCCAGGTCATCATTCCGACCGAACTCGATACCAAGGCCTGCATCGCCAAGCTGCGCAAGGGAGCCGCCGCCAACGGACTGACCGTGGCCGATTGGGACAAATACACGGCCAACGCCAAGCTGCTGCCCACGACGGTAGCGTCGGCCAAGGGCCAGCCCGAGGGGCGCGAAGCGTGGTGGGACTACATCGCCAAGACGGTGGACGATGAGCGCGTGAAAGACGGCAGCGCCGTGCTGGCCAAGTACGGCCCGCAGCTCGCCGCCATCAGCCAGCAGTATCAGGTGGACCCGGCCACGCTGGTCGCCATTTTCGGCATCGAGACCAACTACGGCCGCCAGGTCGGCAAGACCAACGTGCTGGACGCCTGGCTGACGCGCGCCTGCACCGAGAACAAGTCGCTGTGGGAGAAGAACGCCTACGCATCGGTGCGGCTGCTGCGCGACGGCACCGTGCCGGCCGACAAGTTCATCGGCTCCTGGAGCGGCGCCTTCGGCATGACGCAGTTCATTCCGACCTCGTTCTATGAACTGGCCGCCGACGGCGATGGCGACGGCAAGATCGATCTCTACAACTCGCTGCCCGACGCGCTGGCCTCCACGGCCAACCATCTGCGCAAGCGCCGCGCGAAGTGGACGCACGGCCTGCCGGCGGTGGTGGAAGTGCGCGTGCCCGCCGAGCTGGCGGCCGCCATTCCTCCCGAGCCCGATGCCGAGTACGTCGGCTCGCAGGACCGCCGCACGATCGCCCAATGGGCGCAGGCCGGCCTGAAGCAAGGCGACGGATCCGCGCTGAAGCTGCCCTCGGGCAATGACGAGCAGGCCTATCTGTTCGCGCCCACCGGCGCCAAGGGCCCCGTCTTCCTGGCCACGGTGAACTTCGACGCCATCCTGCATTACAACCAGTCGCGCCGGTACGGCCTGGCGGTGTCGCTGCTGCTGAACCGCCTGCAAGGCGGCCCCGCGCTCGTCGCGGCCTGGCCCACCGACGATCCCGGCCTGTCGCGCGCGCAGATCAAGGAGCTGCAGGACATGCTCTACGGCCTGGGTTACGACGTCGGCGCGGCGGACGGCATTCCGGGCGCCAAGACCCGCGACGCCGTGCGCGAGGAACAGGCCAAGCGCAACCTGCCGCAGGACGGGCGGGTCGGCAAGCGCATCTACGACGCGATCAAGGCCACCTGGCCGCCCGAGGCGTTTCGCGCCCGCCCGGACGGCCAATCGTGACGGCCGCGCCGGGCACGCAGGGCTACGGCGAAAACGCCGCCGCCCTTGCGGATCAGTACGAGAGCATCGCGTTCGCCGACGTGCACCGCGATGTGGCGCACCTGATTCCCGCGGCGCCGTCGCGCATCGCGGACATCGGCGCGGGATCCGGCCGCGACGCCGCCGCGCTGGCGCGGATGGGCCATGCGGTGGTCGCGGCCGAGCCCACGCGGGCGCTGCGCCTGGAAGGACAGCGCCGTCACGCGCTGCCCACCCTTGAGTGGGTGGACGACGCCTTGCCCGGCCTGGACGGCCTGCGCGGGCAGGGCCGCGCATTCGACGTGATCATGCTCACGGCCGTGTGGATGCACCTGGACGCCGACGAACGCCGCCGCGGCATGGAGGCCTTGGCGGCGCTGCTGGCGCCGCGGGGCCAGATTCTCATGTCGTTGCGGCATGGGCCCGTGCCTGCGGGGCGCCGCATGTTCGATGTGTCGGCGCAGGAAACCATCGAACTGGCCGCCGCGCACGGCCTGTCCTCCCACCATCTCAGCGAACGCGAAGACATGCTGGACCGCGCCGACGTGCGCTGGAGTTTCCTGGGCCTGCGCCTCGATTGAACCGCCGCGCCGGCTCATCCTTTCGGATCTGGGCCGGCCCGGGGGCGGCCGTTATGATGGAAGGCACCGCGACTGTTTCCGCCATGTCCCTAGCGCTGTTTCCTTCTGTGTTCGACACTGCCCGCCTGCATGCGCGGCGCATGGACGAAATCCACCTTCCGCTCATTGCCGCCATGCATGCGGACGGCCGTCTCATGGCGACGATGGGCGGCACGCGCGGCTTCACCGCCAGCCAGCTCTATCTGCAGCGCAACGTAGCGCACTGGCGCGAGCACGGCTTCGGCATGTATGTGCTGAGCGAAAGGGATGGCGGCGCGCTGGTGGGGCGCGCCGGCCTGAAGCGCGCCATCGCGCGCGACGGGATAGAGCTGGCCTACGCCTTCCTGCCCGATAGCTGGGGCAGAGGGTACGCCACCGAAATCGCCCAGGCGCTGCTGGCCCTGGGCTTCGGGCGTCTGCCCGTGGACGCGCTGGCGGCGGTGGCGCTGGACGACAATGCCGCTTCCTGCCGGGTGCTGGAAAAATGCGGCATGCGCCATGTCGCCATGCCGGACGCGGCCGGCGCCGGGAAGCGGCGCTACGAGATCCGCCGCGCCGAGTGGCGAGCCATGGTCTCGGCGTGATCGATCGCGCTCCGCCGGATCGGCGCTAACATTTCCCCATGAGCACCGATAAAGCAATTCCCGACGACGATCCGCCGCCCATTCCTCCCGAGCCGCCCGCGCCCGAGGAGTGCTGCAACAGCGGCTGCATTCCCTGCGTGTATGACGTCTACAACGAAGCCTTGGACGCCTACCGTGAAGCGCTGAAGGCCTGGAAGGCCAGGCATGAGGAAAAATCGGGCGCCTAGGGCCCGCGCCAAGCTCTAATTGGCGTAAACAGGCCCGGCCTCAGCCGGCGAGCTTCATGTGGATGATGGGAAAGGGCCGGCCCGAATCGTCATGCGCCGAACGGCCGACGTCCTCGAAGCCGTAGTGCTTGTAGAAGCCGTGGGCCTGGGGGTTCTGTTCGTTCACGTCCACCAGCAGCGTGCCGTGCAACGACCGCGCGAAATTCAGGAGGCGGCGTCCGGCCCCCTTGCCGCGCTTGTTGGCGTCCACGAACAGCATTTCGACTTTGTTGCCGTTCAGGCCCATGAAGCCGGCGACTTCGCCGGCATCGTCCTCGCATACCCATACCCGCACCGAGGGCAGGTAGGTATTGAGCACCTGCGGGTACATGGCCTGGATCTCTTTTTCCGTCAGGAACGTATGCGTGGCGCGCACCGAACGGAGCCAGATGTCCACCAGTGCCAGGTCGTCGCCGTGATTGCGTTCTCGGATGTTCATTTTCTTATTGGTTCTAAGGGTCGGTTGCCGTCGCGGTCCTTGGCCGTGGGCGGCATGTAGCCGTTAAAGTCCCGAGCGGTAGAGCTCAGTCGCCGCCAGGACGGTTTCCATCTGCACAGTATGCGCGAAAACAAAACGGTCGCCGTACACGGTTTCATCCGGAAACTCCGAAATCAGCGCCAGCGGCAGGTCTTCGCGGTCGCTTTCCGTTATCTGCACCGGGATGCCGTTGAGCACGTCGAATCCCGTTTCGAGCGCGTGCGCATGAAATAGTTCAAGCTGCCGGGCATTGAACTCGACCAGGCCGGGCACGTTGTGCGCGAGCCTTGCGGTGACGCCTTCGATCAGGCGGCGGGCGCGTTCGCTCCAGCCAGGATGATGGCGCAGCACCAGGAAAAAGCCCTTGGGAATCGTCCACTGTTCGAAATGGCGCGGCAGATAGCCGGACAGAGGCCGTGTCCATTCGTGGCCGGGATAGCCGTGCAGATTGATGTGCAGTTGCGCCCCGCTGATGGCCAGCGCCTGATGCCGGCCGTCGCGCTCGAAGAACGGGGCGCGTTCGCGGTAGGCGATGTCGTCGCCCAGCGCGCTGTAGCGCGAAGCGTGCAGCATGTGGCGCGGATGATGTTCGCGCAGCCGGTTGAAGAGCGCGTAGCCGTCCGGGTTCTCGGCGGCGATGAGCGCGAAGTGCGCATTGCCGCGCGCGGCCAGCGTCTGCGCGGCGCGCAGCGCGCCCACGACGCCGGAGGTTTCGTTGGCGTGCTGCGCGCCCGAAATGAAGACGGCGGGGCCGGGGCCGCGCAGGTAGGTTCCAAGCACCGGCCGGCCCTGGCGCGAAACGGCCTGGAACGTGTCGCCGCCCAGCGCGGCCATGCAGCCCGCGATGTGAGCGGCCGAAAGCGGCTCGCGGGTTTGCGCCAGCGGCGCTTGCGGCGCGGCGGGGACGACGGGGGCGAGCGCGGCGAACGGTTCCAGCGATATCCGCACGCGCGCCGCGCCGTCATGGCGGCGGATGTCCGGAATGATCTGGCCGGGCTGCAGGCCGCGGTCGCCCGAGGGCCGGCCCGAATGCTGCTGGAAGTGTTCCAGCAGCGAGAAATACACATCTTCGTGCAGCGCTTCGAAGGTGCTGACGATTTCCTCGTCCACCGGCAGCGCGAAATCGATGCCCGGCAGGTCCACGCGGATCTCCAGGCGCTCGAAATACGGCTCATGGGCGCCCCATGCATGGGCGCGCACCGTGTCCACGATGCTGCGGAAGACTTGCTGGTATTCGGTGGCTTGCGCGGAATCGGTCTGCAGCGCGCCGCTGGCGTCGCGCACGCGCAGCCAACCGGTGGGCGAGAGTTCGGGCGTGCCGTCGTGCGCATGGTTCAGCTGGTTCGGCGCGTAGACGCGTTCTTCGATCCTGCGGCCGTCGGCGTAGCTCAGGCTGACGTCGTAGTGCAGGTCGCCGGCGCCGGCCTGCATCGTGACCCGCACGCCTTCGAGCAGGGCGGCCAGCGGATACGCTTCCAGCGTGAAACGGTTGGCCTGCGCGTGTTCGTGCAGGGGATAGCGGACGACGACGGATTCCAGCCCCGCGCGGTCGACCTCTTCCAGGAAGAAATGCAGCAGCGGTTTGTAGGCGCTGCGAAAGCGCGCGGTGACCCCCGCTTGCGCCAGGCGCGCCTGCGCCGCGCGCCGAGCTTCCAGCCCTTCGAACAGCCAGCCTTCCACAACCGCGCCGCGCCAGGCCGGCGCCAGGTAGGCGTGCGTCCAGGCATCCAGCGTGCGGTCGTATGTTCTATCCAGCAACGACATCTTTGGCAATCCTTAAAAATCCCTGACTGACGGCGGGTGGCGCTACATGCCTGCCCCATCGGGCCCCGTCGATCGCGCGATTGGTCAGCCTTTCCGCTCGCGGCAGGGGCTCATGGTAGCGCGCCAGGCCTGCCCGCGCGTTGGCGGAGGGGGCTAAGGCTTCGGCCCTTAGCGGCGCAAAAGGACGCTCCGCGGTTGGCACCGGTGCTGAAAATGCAGCGAATGCAGCGAAACTTCGCGTCCAACTCGCCGCTGAGGAAATAGCTGGAGGCCATGCGTTCGAGAAGCACGTTCCTGTGCAGGGCGAGTTTAAGGGGTTAGGACGCGTGAGCAATTTGCTAGTCATATAGAAAACGTAATGACTAATCCATCATCTGTGCGATATTACAAAGATGGTCGGGCAGTCTACCTTCAGGAAAGCACAGGAACCGTTGCCTTCAGGAATCCGAACGGTGGTGAAGGTACGGCGTTCCAGCCAAAGAACTGGAAAGAATATATTTCCACTCTTCCTGCTCAAAACTTCCCGTATTGAGATTGCTATGGATTTGCAAAAAGACTTTGGAGAGAGTTTTTTTGCTTGGTTTGACCTCGAAAGAATGGGATTTGTTTCTTTCATATCTTCGGGAATCCTTCGCTCTACTTGATCGAAAGGATTATTTGTTAAGAACTGGCATTCCGATGGATGACGATTTGAAAATAAAAATGGAATTGAAGGGGGTTATGGAACGGGAGGGTTTAGGACTCTAAGCTTCTGCCGAAGGGACTGCCAAAAAAAAGATGCCGTCTTACCCGTCAAGAGATTAGGCGTAATCCGGGCGATCGGGCGAACGCGTTTTGAGCACGCCGAAGCACAGACGTGCGAGCGCCGAGCGCGGCATCTTGCTTTTGCCGGCGTCTAGCGGTTCTCGCAATAGGTCCTTGACCAAGGCTTCACGTCGCGCCAGCAGTGCATGCAATTGTCGAGCGTGCACGGGCGCTGGATGCCACAGCGGCGGCTTGAGCGCCCGGCCGTAACGGGCCAGCACATAGCTGTCGATCCCATCGGTCTTAGAACGTACGGCCAAGGCTCCAGCGAAGTCTCGCGCCTGTGCAGGGTTAACCAGCGAGACATTCATCGGCGCATCGTGCAGCACAGTGGCGGCCTGTGCGTGCTATTGGCCCGTCGCCGACCTTCAAGCGATCAGCAACTGCTGTCATGTGCGTTTAGGTTTAAATGGCTTGCGAATGTGCCATGCGATCTTTGCTGAAAGACAACGCCGGAATCGTGCTTGGATCCACGGTCAGCGTCAAATTCAAACAATTGCGATCCGTTTCCTCAATGTCTTCAATGTGAAAAATAGTACGAGTTCTGCGACCCGGCCTATCAGCAAGAAGTTAATCGTTGGAGAGTGTTGGGTGCCGCTGAGCGCTGCCTGGAGAAACGATGAGGACCGGGCACCACGCCTCATGCTAACCTGCACGGACAGACCTTCAAGCTCCAATGTTGAAACAATGGAGCGTGATGGTTCAGGTGACTATTCGATATCACGTCGATGTTAATGGAGACGAGCGGGGATGCGAAAGCCGTACCAAATAGTCATTCTGCCGGGGCTCGACGGCACAGGCATCATGTTACAGAGATTTGCGGCGGCATTGGCTGCCGACTTCCGTGTGAAGACGATCTGCTATCCGCCTCTCGAGCCTCTGAACTATGACGGATTACTGGAATGGGTACGAAAACAACTGCCCGCCAACGACTTTATTGTCATTGGTGAATCTTTTTCCGGCCCTCTTGCCTTGCGTCTTGGACAAGAACGAATACCAGGGCTGCAAGGTATTATTCTGGGCGCTTCGTTCGCAAAGCTTGATGTACCACTGAAATTTGTGATGAAGCGCCTGGCGCGAATGGTCTCTCCTCGCCTCATACCGTCACGCATGCTGACGGCTTATCTGATGGGAAAGGGCGCAACGCCTGAGCTGAGACAGCAGCTCAAAGAGGTCTTGAGAACAGTCGCTTCCAAGGTTTGGCAGGTTCGCGCAGCAGAGGCGCTCTCTGTTGATCTTTTTGCCTCGGGTCAGACCATAAGCCAACCCGTTTTATATTTGAGGGCGACGAAGGATCAACTGGTGCCGAAGTCGGCGGCGCAACGTCTGGCCGGTATCGCGCCCGATCTTTTTATATGCGATATCGACGCGCCGCATTTCCTGTTTCAGCTGGCATATGAAGACTGCATTGCGGCCATCCGCCATTTCAGCAAGAGGCTTGCTGAAAAATAGCTCGACGGATGCCGTGTTCTGCGCAGGGTAGGGGGTGGGAAGTGGCCAACTCTGGCTCTAATCTATCGCGGTCCGCATGGAGTCGACACGGTCCATCGGCGAACGTCTGAAGCGCCTGCTCGGCCGCTTGTGCGCTGGGGGCCGCGTAGATCGGGCGCAGGGCCGCGGCCACGGCCTTGCGATCTTTTCAGCCCGCGTAATCCCGGCTGTTGCGGATGAGGCGCATGATGCAGGTATGCCGCCTTGTTGCTGCCCCCGCCGTCGTCGCCGATCTTGACCTGCGGCGCGTCGAAGAACACCCCCCGGTACATCGCCTCCAGCGGCCGGTAGAACGGCACCGCGCCTGGAAACTAAGGCACTGGAAGAGCCTGGCGGCCCTTATCGGCGCCGCGAATCGTGGCCGCCCCGTCTCCTTTTCAATCTCAGTCCGATCCTATATCTCCTGATTCCACCCCTGGCTATCTTTCCCCTCCAGGCAGCCGACTGCGGCCCGCGGGTCCCATGCGCAGTGCGGCGGTTTGCGAGTACGCCAACGGCACGGAAAGGGAAAGGAGATGCGCAAGCTGCGCTATTTGCTGAAGAGGGCGCTGTTCAAGCTGTCTCCTCGCACGGCCGAAAGGCTGAATATCGATTTCCGGCTCCGCGCCGCGAACCGTCAGTTCCTAGAAGATTCGGTTTTCGGCTACATCAACAATATGGCCGGCGCGGCCCCCGGCGCGGTCAAGACGCTGTTCGTGGGCATCGATAAGCACAACTGGCACTATCCGCGCTTGTTGAATACGGAGTTCCACTCGCTGGATATCGAGGCCGGCAAGGCAGTCTACGGCCAGCCGGGCAGGCATTGGACGGGCAGCGCCACGCGCATGGCCGGGTATTACGGCGGCAACGCGTTCGACGTGGTGGTGGCGAACGGGTTGCTGGGGTTCGGCATCGACGAGGCCCAGGGCTGCAGGCAGTTGCTGGAGAATTGCGAGGCCGTGCTCAAGCCCGCAGGCGTGCTGGTGCTGGGCTACAACGACCGGCCCGACCGGGTGCCATATCCGGTGTTGCCCATGGCGGTTGGCCTGTTCGACGCATTCACGCCGCCGATCGCGGGAGTGGCGGGCCCGCTGCACCGCGCGGACGACGCCTTCCAGCATGTGTTCCTGTTCCTGAAGAAGCGCCGGCCGGCCGCCCGGGCCGATGCCTTGCCGCCGGCAAGCGTCAGATGTCCAGCTGCCGCAGATCCGGCGGACGGTTTTCGATGATGGCTTCCATGCTGAAGAAGCCGGTCACCGTGGACAGTTCGAAGTCGGTGATCAGTTTCTGATAGAAGCGGTCGTACCCGGCCATGCCCCGGCAGGCCACTTTGATCAGGTAGTCCCAATCCCCGCCGATGCGATAGAACTCCGTCACCTCGGGCAGGCGCTCGACGTGGCGGCGAAAGCCGTCGGCCCAGTCCTTGGCGTGGTGGCTCGTGCGGATCATGACGAATACGGTCAGGTCCAGCCCCAGTTCCACCAGATTGACCTCGGCCCGCGTGCCGCGAATGATGCCGCAGGCATTCAGGCGCTGCAGCCGGCGCCAGCAGGCGTTCTGCGACAGGCCGACGCGGTCGGCCAGCTCGCGCTGCGACAACGAGCCGTCTTTCAGCAGGCAGGAAATGATGCTTAGATCGAGTTTGTCTATTTTTTCCATATATTCGATCAAATGACCCGTTTTTGATTGGCTGAAGCAAAATTTAGGTGATGTTTCATCAATGCATCCATCGTATGATATTTCGAAACGTACCGGAATATCCCTGCCATGAATGCCCCCCTCCCAGCCAGCCCCGCCCGCGCACGGCCGTTGCAGCAATTCGAAGCCAGCCTGAGAATCGGCGATGTCGTCGCGGCGCTCGCCGACGGGCTGATCGGCAAGGATGCGGTGGTCGACGGACCCTATGGCGCGAAGCCGCTGGTCTATGCCGATTACGTGGCCTCGGGCCGCGCGCTGATGCAGGTGGAGCGCTTCGTGCTGGAGCAGGTGTTGCCGTATTACGCCAATTCGCACACCGAGGCCTCTTTCTGCGGCGGCTACATCACGCGGCTGCGCCGCGACGCGCGCGCGGCGATCGCCCGCAGCTGCGGCGCGGGCGATGAACATGCGGTGATCTTCGCCGGCTCCGGCGCCACTGCGGGCATCAACCGCCTGGTGCACCTGTTCGGCGTGCCCGCCGCGCTGGCGGCCGGCAGGAAGGTCCGGGTCATCATCGGGCCCTACGAACACCATTCGAACATCCTGCCCTGGCGCGAGTGCGGCGCCGAGCTCATCGAAGTGGCGGAAAGCCCCGAAGGCGGCCCCGATCTGGCCCAGTTGGACGCGGCGCTGGCGAATGCTGGCGACGCGCTCGTCATCTGCGCGCTGTCCGCCGCATCCAACGTGACGGGCATCGTGGCGGACGTGGCGGGGATCACGCGGCGGGTCAAGGCCGCCGGCGCGAAGATGCTGTGGGACTATGCCGGCGGCGCGCCTTACCTGCCCGTCCATATGTCGCCCGCCGTTGACGCCCGCATCGACGCCATCGTCTTCTCGCCGCACAAATTTATCGGCGGTCCCGGCGCGTCGGGCGTGCTGATCGTGCGCCGCGACGCGGTGCTCGATACCAAGCCCACCTGGCCAGGCGGCGGCACGGTCAAGTTCGTATCGCCTGCCGGCCATGATTACAGCGGCAGCCTGGAATCCCGCGAGGAAGCCGGCACGCCCAACGTCGTAGGCGACATCCGTGCTGCCCTGGCGCTGCTGGTGAAAGAGGCGCTGGGCGCCGATTTCATGCGGGAACGCAACGCCCAGTTCGTACAGCGCGCGCTGGCCCGCTGGAAAGACGCGCCGCAACTGGAACTGCTGGGCTCGCTCACGGCGAACCGGCTGCCGATCTTCTCCTTCCGGGTCCGCAACGGCAAGGGCGGTTTCGTGCACCAGCAGTTGGTGACGCGCATGCTGAGCGACCGCTACGGTATCCAGGCCCGCGGCGGCTGCGCCTGCGCGGGCCCCTATGTGCACCGTCTGCTCGGGATCGGCGAAATTGAATCCAACCGGATGCGCCAGGCCATCCTCGACGGCCGCGAGATCGAAAAGCCCGGCTTCATCAGGCTGAATTTCAGCGTCCTGCTATCGGACGACAAGGCCGATTTCATCCTGGATTCGGTGCTGGCGCTGGCCGCGGACGCCACGGAGTTCGAGCCCCGCTATGGTTTCGATCCCAGCCGCGCCATCTTCTATCCGCAAGGCGCGGACAAACAGGCCGCCTGACGCCTAGGCCTGCGACGGCGGGCCTTCAATCCTTCATCTGCGGGCCGCAGGTTCTGATCCACGCGGCCTTCAGGTCCGTCAATTCGTCGGACGCATCGGTCATGGCGCGCACGACTTTCTCCGGAAACGCCACGCCATCGCGACGGCAGGCTTCGAACTCGTCCGCCAGCGCGAACCGGGCATCCAGCAGGTCCAGCCGGCCCTGGCACAGCGCGTGGTTCAACTGCAGGTCGTTCGCCAATTCGCGCGTGCGCTGCACGTCCTGCGCGCGCGCAATGTTCGCCCGCGCGGCTTCGACTTCGGCTACGCATTCGCTGCCGGCCGCGTGCGCGGCGGCGCTGGCGGAGAACAGCAGGACGGCGAAAAGACGGCGGGCAAGGGCGGGCATACGTGAAACCTTGGTGTTGCGGAAGGAACGGTCTGCATCATAACTGCTGCGCGCCGCGTGCTTGCCTCGCCGACGCCTCCCCCTTGCTCCGGCAGTCCGGATATCGAACCGCCGACGCGCCGGCAGTCCGCGGCCAGGCGTGGCGCTTATTTGCTTGGGGGGCGATGGGCGACCGCGACGGCTATCGTGCCGTCGGGAAGCCGGTACTTTCCGCCCTGAAGCCATGTCACGAGCTCGCCCGTAGGCAATGAGCAGATGTACTGCGGCGGCTGCGGCGATGCTTTCGCGTTTCGCTTGATCACCAAACGTCGCTCTACGCGGCACGTAGAACGATCCGGCAGCTTGACGATGACGTCTGATAACCGAGTGCCTGAAGCCATGCTGTCATCCTCCTGGATCGGCGCGCCTGCCTCGGGTGAGGGGATTGCCTGCAGGCGCATGTTCCCGTGGCGCTTCCATCTGTAGCACCGGCATTCGGATGAGAAGCATCCGTCGTGACGGGTATGGCGGCGGGCCGATATCAGGCGCACGCGCGAGGCAGGCCATCTGGCCGGGCCGCAAATGAAAAGCGCCCCGATGGCGGGGCGCTTTGCTCGGCGATCGCCGGGTATCGGGCATGTGTGTGATGAGCATCCCCCAAAAGTAGATGATCGGATGGGTGATGCGAAATAAATGCAAATAAATTCGCAATAATGTTGCGACACGGGGAGAACGGCTTGCGCGAACCGCCAGTCGCCGTACCGCGCGGCGCCGCATAGCCCCGCGTTCAGAACTTCGCCGTCAGGTTGACGAAGACGCTTCTCGGCTCGCCATAGTAGACCTGGTTCATCACGCCGCCCAGGTAGTACTTTTCATCGAACAGGTTGTTGAGATTGACCTGCGCCGACAGCCGCGAACTGAAGTCGTAGCGGGCCATGAGGTTGTAGATCGCGTAGGCCTTCTGGCGCGCCGTGACGCTGCCGTCGCCGACAGGCACGCTGGACCAGGTGGTGAGCTGCCAGTTGACGCCGCCGCCCACGGTCAGTTTGCTCCATTCGCCCGGCAGGCGGTAGGTCGTGAAGAAGCGCGTCACCGCTCGGGGGCGTTCCGTGTTGACGGATACGCCGTGGGCGTCGCGGCTGGTGTAGTAAGTGCCGCCGGCATAGATGTTCCAGCCCGGCGCAAGCTGCCCGCTCAACTCCAGTTCCACGCCCTTGGTGGTCACGCCGTCGGCGGTGGTGTAGGCCTCGTCGAACGTGCCGGGCACGATCTGGCCGGGGTCCACCACGGCCACCTTGCTCTGCTCGACCTTGAACAAGGCGATGGACGCGTTCAGCCTGCCGTCCAGGTATTCGCCCTTCAGGCCCACTTCGTAATTCCTGCCCTGCACCGGATCCAGATAGCCGCCGTTGCGGTCGCGGTAGTCCTGCGGCAGGAAAATATCGGTGTAGCTGGCGTAGGCCGAATAACTGTCGTTCAGGTCGTAGATCACGCCGGCGTACGGAATGAACTGCGAGTCTTTCTGGTCGCGTCCCGGGGCCCGCGATTTCCAGGTGGCATAGCGCCCTCCGGTGATGGCCGTGAGGCTGTCGGCCAGCGACCAGCGCACCGCCGTGTAGACGCCGCGCTGGTGCGTGACGGTGTCGCGCAGCGTCGCGGTGGTCCACTCAGGCTGGGCGAACGAACCGTCCCATCGATAGAAGTTGCCGACGCTGTCCAGCTCGCCGGTCCGGTCGTAGCTGTAGAAGTCCTCGCCGTAGCGGCTGCGCATCGCGCCCAGCACCAGTTCGTGGCGCCGTCCGAACAGGTCGAACGGCCCCTTGGCCTGCAAGTCCAGCGAAGTCTGCTGCGCGTAGGAATTCCAGTAGCCCGGCCTGGCGCTCATGCCTTCGCCGGTCTGGCGGTCCGGCTGGCCGCTCAGCCACAGCAGCTTGGCGTCGTACTCGCTCTTGCGCTGCGACCAGTCGGCGCGGGCTTCCCAGCCGTTGCCGAAACGATGCGACAAGGTCGCGAACAGGCTGCGGTTCTTCGTGTCCCAGTAAGTCCAGTCCGCGGCGGGACTCTTGGAGCGCCGCCAGTCCGTCGGCGATCCATCCGAAAACAGCACGGGCAGGCCGCCCCAGGTGGAAGCGCGAGGCCGCTTGTCTTGGTAATCCGCGCCCACGCTCAGCCGCGTCGTCGGGCTCAGGTCCGCATCGATCACCCCGTAGAACAAGCGCTTGTTGGCGTGGTACATGTCCAGGTACGAATCGCGTCCCTGGTACATGGCCACCATGCGCGCCCGCACCGTCGCTTCTTCGTTGAGCGGCGCGGTGAGGTCCATCACGCCGCGGTACTGGTTCCAGGAGCCCGCGCCGGCGCTCACCGTGCCGGTGAACTCGCGGGCGTTGGCGTGCTTGCGCACGAGGTTGATGGAGGCCGACGGATTGCCGGCGCCGGTCATGAGGCCGGTGGCTCCGCGCACGACCTCGATGCGGTCGTAGATGACGGAATCGTTGTCCGATTCGCCGTACATGGACAAGCCCAGGGTAGTGGGAACGCCGTCGTACTGCAGGCTGTCGATGTAGAACCCGCGAGACCAGAAGTCGGTGCGGTCGCTGTCTTCGCTGACCACCTGCACGCCCACCACGTTGCCCATTACTTCGTCGAGCGACCGCAGGTTCTGGTCTTCGATGCGCTGGCGCGTCACTACGCTTACCGATTGCGGCGTTTCGCGCAGGCTCAGGGCCAGGCCCGTGGCCGCCGAGGTGGCGGCCGTGGTGTAGGAGCCCGTGCCTTCCGTGACGGTCGGGTCGGCGGTTCCCAGCACCGTCACGGGCGCGAGGCTGGACACCTGGTCTTCGCGCGCCAGGATGATGCTGTCGCCCTGGCGGCGATAGGTTACGCCGGTGCCTTCGAGCAGGGCGCGCAGGGCGTCTTCCGGCGCCAGCGTCGCGCGCAGCCCAGGGCTGTCCGCGCCGGCCACCGCCTCGGGCGGATAGAAGACGCGCACGCGGGTCTGGGCGGCCCATTGCAGCAGCGCGTCGCCCAGCGGCTGCGGCGCGATGTCGATGGCCACTGGCGTGGTCTGGGCCGATGCCTGGGCTTGCGCCTGGCTGGCGCCCAGCGCAAGCCCCAGGGCGATTGCGATGGACAGGAGCAGCCCGGGCTGCGATGTGCTGGCGGCGCGCGGCGCTTTGGTGAGGATTCGATTGTTCACGATGCCTGAGTTCGGTTCGCTATGGGTCGTCGCGGCGATGAAATGACGCCGCTTTACTAGAACGAACCAGCAGGGAAAAAACCTGAATCCGGCCGGAGGGTTTCAGCGCAGGAAAATCTCGATGCCGCCGTCCGGCGCCGGCGCCAGGCGCACCGGCGCAATGGCCGGCAAAGCGTCCAGGATCGCTTCCGGACGGTCCAGGCTGAAGGAGGCCGAGATGCGTATCCGGCCGGCGCGCTCGTCCGCCAGCCTCAAGGGCGCGGCGAGGTAGCGGTTCATTTCGCGCAGCACCTCGTTCAAGGGCGCATTGCGGAATACGGCGCGTCCGTCGCGCCAGGCGGTGAGCGCCGCGACGTCCGCGGGCGCGGGCACGCCGATCGCGCCGCTGGCCGGGACGCGGATGCCCTGTCCGGCCCGCAGCACGGCCTTGCCCAGGTTCCACCAGTGTCCGCCGGTGACCTCGACGGTGCCGGACTCGACCGCCACCGACACCTCGTCCGCGTCGCGGCGCACGTCGAATACGGTGCCGGTGACGCGGACTTCGCCGCTGCCGGCCTTGACGACGAAGGGCCGCGCCGGGTCGCCCGCGACGGAAAACAGGATCTCTCCCGACGTCAGGCTGACTTCGCGCCGCTCGCCGTAGAACCGCAATTGCGCGCGGGTCGCGCCGTTGACGTCGAGCACGGATCCGTCGGGCAGCGAAATCCGGCGGCGCTCGCCGCGTTCGGCCGCGATCGCGGCCGAATAGGACGGCGCCGGGGCGGGCAGGCTCCACCAGCCCGCGCCCGCGACAAGCAGCGCCAGACCGGCGCATGCCCAGCCCAGGGCCGCGCGCCGGCGCGGCGCCAGGCTGTGGCGCCGCGGCCGCGGCGGCACGGCGCCGCCAAGCAAGGCCTCGACCTGCTGGCGCGACAGGCCCTCGACGGCCCGTCCCAGGCGCTGCATCTGGTCGAATTCGCGCGCGGCTTCCGGATGCGCCCGGCGCCATGCGTCGAATGCGCGCCGTTCGGCCCGGCCCAGTTCGCCCGAATGCCAGCGCGCGAACCACCAGGCGGCGGTGCGCGGCGGCCCGGGCTCGGGCGTGGAGGAGGAGGGCGGCGCGGTCATGGGGTATGTTGGTGCATGCGGTCGCGAGCATACTGTATGGCCCGCATTACGTAGCGTTCGACCATGTTCTTCGACAGTCCCATGTGCCGGGCGACCTCGGCCTGGGTCCAGCCCTCGATGCGGTTGAGCACGAACGCTTCGCGGCACTTGGGGGGCAATTCTGCCAGCACGCGGGCCAGGTCGTCGGCCAATTGCGCCGCGCGCAGCGGCGCGTCGGGGTCGCTTATCGCGGGCTGTTCATTTTCGCCCAGTTCATCCAGGGGGACGTGTTCCAGCCGCGACTGCCTGCGCCAGCGGTCGATCAGCCGGTGCCCCGTGGCCTGGAACAGATAGCTGCGCGCGCGTTTGGCAACGCTGGCATCGGCCTTCAGCAAATCTTCGATGGCGTCGTGCGCCGCGTCCTCGGCGTCATGGCGGTTGCCCGTCCGGCGGCTCCACGCGCCGACCAGCTCGTCGTAATACGCGAGCCAGCCGGGGCGGGAAGAGGAACTGCGGGACATGGGAACGCGGCATCCGTAGGCAGGGCGAGCCGCGCATTTTACAAATAATTCTCATTCTCGCAAATCGAGGCGGGCACCCGGCGTAGGCCGGCGGGCGCTGTCTGGAATCCCGGTTTAGGGTTGCCCGAATCTCGTCTACCGTGCTTCACATATCAACGCTTCGCCGGCGGGCCGAGTTGCCCTTGCGCGTCGGCGCGCCCGCCTCGGGCGTAGGGATTGCCTGCAGGCGCATGTTCCCGTGGCGCTTCCATCTGTGGCGCCGGCATTCGGATGAGAAGCAGCATCCGTCGTGATGGGTATGGCGGCGCGCGGGTATCAGGCGCACGCGCGAGCCAGGCCATGGGCCGCGCCCCGGCGGCGGAATTCTTCCCGGCGGTCAGTCCGTGACGCGTGCCGTCCAGATCAGGCGCAGGCCCAGGCCGCCGATGGCGCCCGCGGCCACGCGGTCGATGCCGGCCTTGGACCGCAGATACAGTTCACGGGGGCGGCGGCTGGACAGGCATAGGGCTACCGTCGAGTACCAACCCGCTTCCACCAGGAATACCAGAGGCGGCAGCGCGAAGTAGCACCACAGCGGAGGGTTGTGCGGCAGCAGCGAAGCGAAGATGCTGCCATAGGCGATGGCCGTCTTGGGATTGCTGAGCTGGGTGGCCAGGGCCGTCAGGAAGGCTTTGCGGGTGCCTTGTCCGCCCGGGAGGCCGTGCAGGGCCAGCGGCTCTTTGGCGCCGCGCCACATCTTGCACGCGAGATACACGAGGTACAGCCCCCCGGCGATTTTCAGGCCGATATAAAGCCAGCCGACCGTTGCCAGCACCGTGTACAGGCCGATCAGCGCCACGCCGCTGAACAGGACGCCGCCCACCCCCATGCCCAACGCCGCGGCCAGGCCGGCCTGACGCGAGGAGCCCACCGCGGTTCGAGCGACGACGACGAAACTCGGGCCAGGGCTCATTGCGCCGACCAGAAGCGCCACGAGAATGGCGGTGATTGCGGTTGAGATTGCCATGATGGATCCGATTTCTGCGCACGCGCAGCGGGTTGTTGGACGATGTGATGCTGCCAGCGGAAGGGCCAGTATAGGGTCGGCCAGGCAGATATCTTCTACTGGTCGGAATCCCAGTTTACGGTTGCCCGAATCTCGCCTACTGTGCTTCACATATCAACGATCCGCGAACGGGCCGAGCTGCCCGTGGGCATCAGCGGATCCGCGATGGAAATTTCTGTTTTATCAACACATTACGCTGGAGATGAAAGAGAATGGCTGATACGCTCATCAAGGTCGATCTGGCCCAATCCCCCTACGACAACGCGCAGATCCACAACCGCTGGCATCCGGACATTCCTATGGCCGTCTGGGTGAAGCCGGGGGATGACTTCGTCCTGGAAACGTACGACTGGACCGGCGGCGCGATCAAGAACGACGACAGCGCGGATGACGTCCGCGACGTCGACCTGACCACGGTGCACTTCCTGTCCGGCCCGGTGGGCGTGGAAGGGGCCGAGCCCGGGGACCTGCTGGTGGTGGACCTGCTGGACATCGGCGCCAAGCCCGAAAGCATGTGGGGCTTCAACGGCTTCTTCAGCCGCAACAATGGCGGCGGCTTTCTGACCGAGCATTTCCCGCATGCGCAGAAATCCATCTGGGATTTCCACGGGATGTTCACCTCGTCGCGGCATATCCCCGGCGTGAGCTTCGCGGGCCTGATTCATCCGGGGCTGATCGGCTGCCTGCCCGACAAGAAGCTGCTGGATACCTGGAACCGGCGCGAGCAGGCGCTGATCGAGACCAATCCCAAGCGGGTGCCGCCGCTGGCCAATCCGCCCGCGCCCAAGACCGCGCACATGGGCGGCCTGCAAGGGGCCGACCGCGACCGGGCGGCGGCGGAAGGCGCGCGCACGGTGCCGCCGCGGGAGCATGGCGGCAACTGCGATATCAAGGATCTGTCGCGCGGCGCCCGCGTCTTCTTCCCGGTCTACGTGAAGGGCGGAGGGCTGTCGGTGGGGGATCTGCATTTTTCGCAGGGCGATGGCGAGATCACGTTCTGCGGCGCTATCGAGATGGCGGGTTGGGTGCACATGCGGGTGTCGCTGATCAAGGGCGGCATGGAGAAATACGCGATCAAAAACCCCATCTTCAAGCCCAGCCCGATCGCGCCCGCCTACAAGGACTTCCTGATCTTCGAGGGCATTTCTGTCGACGAATCGGGCAAGCAGCACTACCTGGACGTGAACGTGGCGTACCGCCAGGCCTGCCTGAACGCCATCGAATACCTGAAGAAGTTCGGTTATTCGGGCGCCCAGGCCTATTCGCTGCTGGGTTGCGCGCCGGTGCAGGGGCATATCAGCGGCGTGGTCGATATTCCCAACTCATGCGCGACGCTGTGGCTGCCCACCGAGATCTTCGACTTCGACATCCAGCCGTCGGCCTCCGGGCCCGTCAAGCACATCCAGGGCGGGGTCGACATGCCGCTGTCTCGCGACCGCTAGGAGGAATCACGATGCCCATGTACGACTATGCTTGCGGCCACTGCGGAGAATTCGCGGCGCTCGTGCCCCTGGCGCGGTGGCGCGACCCGGCTGCCTGCCCGCAATGCGGAGAGGCGTCGGGCCGTATCGTGGGGGGAGCGCCCGCCATCTCGGCGCTGTCGTCCGCGATGAACCGGGCGCGCGCGGCCAACGAGCGCAGCGCGCACGAACCGCGCAGCACGCGCTCGGGCCACGGCATGAATTGCGGGTGTTGTTCCGGCCGCGCCGGGGCGGGCAAGACGCGCACGGCGCCGGACGGGGCGAAATCATTCGCGGGCGCCCGGCCCTGGATGATCAGCCACTAGCGGCAGCGGGCCCGCCGCGCGCCGGCATGCGCGCGCGGCGGGCCTATTCTCCCTCGGCGCGCGGCGCGGCTTCGTCCAGCCGCTGCATGTTCTCCAGCAGCTTCAGCAGATAGTGCAGGGTGTGGCTGAGGTCTCCCATCGAGAACTCGTCCAGCGCCCCTTCGTAGTATTCATGGATGCGCGGCAGCGCGTCCTGGGTCCAGACCTTGCGGCCCGACTCCGTCATGGTGACCAGGCGCGAGCGCCGGTCGCGCCCGTCCGGCGCGCTGGCGATATGGCCGTCGCGTTCCATCCGGCTGATCAGGCCCGATAGGCTTTGCCGGCTGACCATGAGGTAGCGGGCCAGATCCCCCACGCTGATTCCCGCCTGCGCCTCGGGCCGCGACAGCGCGCCCAGCACCGCCCACTGCTGCGTCGTCAAACCCAGGTGCTCCACCGCTCGGCTCCCCGTTTTATGCAGCATGTTTGCGCATTGATACAACCTGAAAAACAGACGGTTGGCCAGCTCCATTCGTGCGATTTCAGTATTTTTGCTAGGGTTTTCCATAGTGGATTCTTCGCGTTTCCAGCCTTGATCACCGGTATCGACGATCGCTAATATAGGTAAACATATTGACGTATTTGGGTGGCGTATCCGGCCAGTCGGGTAAGGATACCAAGCCCCGCAACCTGGGCAGAGGAAATCATGCAAAGACTGAGCGGCAGGACGGCGATCGTGACGGGCGGCGGCGGCGGCATCGGCGGGGCCGCCTGCCGGCGCCTTGCCCGGGAGGGCGCGGCCGTGGCCGTGCTGGACCTGGACCCGGAAGCGGCGGGCGCCGTCGCCGCCCACATCGAATCCGAGGGGGGCCGGGCGCTGGCCCTGCGCTGCGACATCACGCGACGCGACGAGGTCGACGCGGCCGTGGCGGCCGCCGAATCCGGCTTGGGGCCGGTCGACGTGCTGGTGAATAACGCGGGCTGGGACATCTTCAAACCCTTCACGAAGACGGAGCCCGCCGAATGGGACCGGCTCGTCGCCATCAACCTGATCGGCGCCCTGCACATGCACCACGCGGTGCTGCCGGGCATGGCGGCGCGCAAGTCGGGGCGCATCGTCAATATCGCGTCCGACGCCGCCCGCGCCGGCTCGTCGGGCGAGGCGGTGTATGCGGCCTGCAAGGGCGGCCTGGTGGCGTTTTCCAAGACCATCGCGCGCGAGCATGCGCGGCACGGCATTACGGTGAACGTGGTGTGCCCGGGGCCCACCGATACCGCGCTGTTCGCCAGCTACAAGGAAGGCGCGGGCAATCCCGAGAAGCTGGTCGAGGCCTTTACCCGGGCGATTCCGCTGGGCCGCATCGGCCAGCCGGAAGACCTGCCCGGCGCGATCCTGTTCTTTGCCAGCGACGACGCCGCCTATGTCACCGGGCAAGTGCTGAGCGTCTCGGGCGGCCTGACCATGAACGGCTGAGCGGGCCATTTTTTTCTTCACAGGAACCTCCCATGAACTACGAAGATATCCTCTACGAAGTCCGCGACGGCGCCGCCTGGATCACGATCAACCGGCCGGACAAGATGAACGCCTTCCGCGGCCGCACTTGCGATGAGCTGATCCACGCGATCAACCGCGCGGGCTACGCGTCGGATATCGGCGTGATCGTGCTGGCGGGCGCGGGCGACAAGGCCTTTTGCACCGGAGGCGACCAGTCCGCCCACGCCGGGCAGTACGACGGCCGGGGCACCATCGGGCTGCCGATGGAAGAGTTGCACGGCGCCATCCGCGACGTGCCCAAGCCCGTGATCGCGCGGGTCCAGGGTTACGCCATCGGCGGCGGCAACGTGTTGTGCACCATCTGCGATTTCACGATCGCGTCCGAGCGGGCCGTGTTCGGCCAGGTGGGCCCGAAGGTGGGGTCGGTGGACCCGGGCTACGGCACGGCATTCCTGGCGAGGGTGGTGGGCGAGAAAAAGGCCCGTGAAATCTGGTACCTGTGCCGTCGCTATTCCGCGGCAGAGGCCTTGGCCATGGGCTTGGTCAATGCGGTGGTGCCGCCGGACCAGCTCGACGCCGAAGTGCGGAAATGGTGCGGCGAGATCATGGAGAAAAGTCCCACCGCCATCGCGATCGCCAAGCGTTCCTTCAACATGGACACGGCGCATCAGGCCGGCATCGCCGGGATGGGTATGTACGCGCTGAAGCTGTACTACGACACGGAGGAATCGCGCGAAGGGGTCAAGGCCTTCCAGGAAAAACGCAAGCCCGATTTCCGCCGCTACGCCAGATAGCGCATGCCCACGCACGCGTTCGCCGCCACCTGCGGCGAGCCGCAGGAGACAAGATGAATCCCTATATCGACGAGGACCTGGCCGCGCTGTCCGAGCACGCCGGGCGTTTCGCGGCCGGGCGCGTGGCGCCGGGCTTTCTCGAACGCGACGCCACGCGCACGCTGGACCGCGGGCTCATGCTCGAAATGGGCGGCATGGGTTTCATCGCGCCCGAGCTGCCCGAGGACTGCGGCGGACAGGGGCTGGGTTGCCTGGCCGCCGGCGTGATCCACGAGCAGATCGCGCGCGCCGATCTCAGCCTGTCATACATCAACCTGCTGGCGTCGCTGAACGGCCAGATACTGGCGCAGCACGGCAAGCCGGAAGTGGCGCGGCCATGGCTGGGCCGCCTGACCCGGGGAGAGGCGCTATTGGCCATCGCGCTGACCGAGCCGCGCGGCGGCTCCGATGCGGCCCATCTGCGCCTGCGGGTGGAGCGGGTGGACGGCCACTATGTGCTCAACGGAGAGAAGGCGTCGATTTCCGCCGCCGACCAGGCAGACGCCGCGGTGGTGTTCGGCCGCAGCGGCACGGTGGAGTCCGGCGCGCGAGGCGTCACCGCCTTGCTCGTGCCGATGGATTTGCCGGGCATCACGCGCAACCGCTACGACTGCCACGGGCAACGCGCGATCGGGCGCGGTTCCCTGTTCTTCGAGAACGTGCGCGTGCCGGCGGACCACCTGCTGGGACGGGAAGGCGAGGGCTTCGTCCAGGTGATGCAGGGCTTCGACTATTCGCGGGCCTTGATCGGCCTGCAGGTGCTGGCGGTCGCGCGGGCCGCGCTGGACGAAACCTGGGAGCACGCGGCGCAACGCGAAGCCTTCGGCAAGCCCCTGTCGGCGTTCCAGGGCGTCTCGCATCCGCTGGCCGAGGGCGACACCCAGGTCGAGGCCGCCCGCCTGCTGTGCCTGCAGACCCTGTGGCTGAAAGACCGCCAGCTGCCGCACGGCGCGCAGGCCGCCATGTGCAAATGGTGGGGGCCGAAGCTGGCGTACGACGTGGTGCACCAATGCCTGCTGACCTTCGGCCATGGCGGCTATGACCGCGGCGTCATGGAGCAGCGCCTGCGCGACGTGCTGGGCTTCCAGATCGGGGACGGCACGGCGCAGATCATGAAGACCATCATCGCGCGCGCCCGGGCCGGGCGCGCAGCGGTGCCCGCCTGACGCCGGCCCGGCGCGGATATCATCGGAGAGACAGACATGGAATTCGATGCTGTATTGATTGCACCCAGACGGCAGGAGAGCGTCGCGCGCGGCTGGTGGCCGGACCGCACCATCAATGACTTCCTGGACCAGGGCGCGGCCTTGCATCCGGACAAGACGGCGCTGACCGCCGTGCATACCGACAGCGCCGAAACCAGGCGCTTCACGTATCGCCAGCTCGCCGCCATGGCCGACCGGGTGGCGGTGGGGCTGGCGCGGCTGGGCATCGGGGCGGGCGACGTGGTGGCCTGCCAGTTGCCCAACGGCTGGCAGTTCGTCGTGACCTACCTGGCCTGTTCGCGCATCGGCGCGGTGATGAATCCGCTGATGCACATCTTCCGCCAGCGCGAACTCTCGTTCATGCTGCGCCACGGCGAGGCGCGCGTGTTCATCGTGCCGCGGCGTTTCCGCGGCTTCGATTATCCGGCCATGGCCGAAGGCCTGCGGGCCGATCTGCCCCGGCTGGAACGCGTGATCGAGGCGGGAGGCGCGGGCCCGGACAGCTTCGAGGCGCTGCTGGCCGACCCCCGCTGGGAGGACGCGCCCGACGCGGGGGACATTCTGGGCCGTTCCCGTCCCGGCCCGGACGACGTCACGCAATTGATCTACACGTCCGGCACCACGGGCGAGCCCAAGGGCGTGATGCACACGGCAAACACCACGTTCTCCAACATCGCCGCCTACGCCGGGCGGCTGGGCCTGGGCGCGGGCGACGTGGTGCTGATGGGATCGCCGATGGCGCACCAGACCGGCTTCATGTACGGCCTGATGATGCCGATCTACCTGGGATGCGAGGCCGTGACGCTGGATATCTGGAACCCGGCGGTCGCGGCAGGCCTGATCCGCGAGCACGGCGCGACGTTCAGCATGGCGTCCACGCCGTTCCTGACGGACCTGGCGCGCGAAGTCGCGCAGTCGGGGCTGGGCGTGCCCACGCTGCGCACCTTTCTGTGCGCGGGCGCGCCGATACCGGGGCCCCTGGTGGAACAGGCGCGGCAGGTGCTGGGCGCGAAGATCATCTCTGCGTGGGGCATGACGGAGAATGGCGCGGTCACGCTCACGCGTCCGGAAGACGACGACGTACGCGCCTACACCAGCGATGGCTGTCCGCTGCCGGGCGTCGAGATCAAGGTGGTGGATGCGTCCGGCGCGGCGCTGCCGGCTGGCGAGGTGGGCAATCTCTGGCTGCGTTCCTGCTCCAACTTCGGCGGCTATCTGAAGCGTCCTCAGCTGAACGCGACCGACGGCGATGGCTGGTTCGATACCGGCGATATGGCGCGCATCGACGAACAGGGCTACCTGCGCATCACCGGCCGCAGCAAGGACGTGATCATCCGCGGGGGCGAGAACATTCCGGTGGTGGAGATCGAATCCTTGCTGTACCGGCATCCGGCCATTGGCCAGGCGGCCATCGTGGCGTACCCGGACGAGCGCTTGGGCGAGCGGGCCTGCGCCGTGGTCACGCTAAAGCCGGACAGCACGCTGGAACTGCCCGAGCTGGTGGATTTCCTGAAGGGCCATGGCGTGGCGCTGCAATACATCCCGGAACGGCTGGAGGTGCGCGACACCCTGCCCAGCACGCCGACGGGCAAAGTGCAGAAATTCCGCCTGCGGGAAATGCTGCGGGACGGCGCCTGAGGCCGTCCGCGCGTCGTCAGGCGCCGGGCGCCGGTTCCAGCGGCGCCACGGCCGCGCCCTGGATCCGGTGGCGCGCCAGGGCCTCGGCCACGAATCCCGATTTCTTCATGGCTTCGACGAAGGCGCCCAGATAGGCGCTGGCCTTGTCGCCGCGGCTTTTGGGCACGCCCATGGCCTGGCGGATCAGCATGAAATGGCCGTCCAGCAGGCGCAGGCCGCCCAGGCGCTGCGCGTCGGCCTGCAATTGCTGCTTCACGCCGGCGGCGACTTCCATGTTTTCGCGCAGGAACGTGTCGACCACGGCCGGCGAGGTGGGGGCGCGGAAGATCTCCGCCTGCTTGAGTTCGCGCGTCAGGTAGAGGTCGTAGGCGCTGCCCTTGCCGACCACGACGCGCCGGCCCTGGCGGTCCACTTCGTCCATGGCGCTGATGGGCGAGTCCTCCCGGACCAGGTACGCGCCTTCGATGACCACATAGGGCGCGGTGAAGGCGATCTGTTCCCCGCGCAGCGGATCGATGGCGAAGAAGCCCACGTCCGCCTGCTCGGCGGCCACGGCATTGACGGACTCGCCGGCGGACTTGAACACGACGAGCTCCAGCTCCACCTGCAGGCGCCGCGCCAGTTCGGTGGCGAGGTCCACCGAGACGCCGCCGGGCCGGCCGGTGACCGGGTCGGCATTGGCCAGGATGGGATTGCCCAGATTGATGGACGCGCGCAGCGCGCCCGTGGGGGCGAAGGCGGAGAGCAGCTCGTGGTCGGTCTTCATGGTTTCCTTGGCGGGTGGGGCCGCGCCGCGGCGCGGACGTTGCGGCAAGCATAGCAGCCGCAGGCGCGCGCCTCGCGCGGCGGCTTATTGTGCGCGGCGCAGGATGTAGTGCGGGGCGAGCGGGCCGGTGGGGCGCGTGCCGTCGCGGTACAGCATGGTTACCTGGTTTTCGCCGACGAAGTAGCGCTGGCTGTCGCCCGAGGCGTCAAGCCGGATGGTGCTGCCGTCGGACTCCCAGCTGAACGTGCCCGTCACCGTCTCGGGCTGCGGCTCGCGGTCCAGATACTGGGTCTGTCTTTCGTAGCGGCCGTCCTGGGCCAGGGTCAGCCGGGTGCGGATGCCGGGGCAGTCCGCGCAGGGCAGGGTGCCTTCATAGCTGCCCGGCCAGTCCAGGGAGTTTCGGGCGGTATGGCCGTCGGCGGGCGCGGCGCGGCCCGAGACGGTATGGGAAGGCGCGCAACCGGCCAGCAGGGCAAGCGTCAGGGCGCAGGTCAGGGTGGCTTTCATCATGGCGAGCTCCTGTGTGAAAAACGCGTTCACGATACGGACAGTAACGCCCCGGTGCTGAAACGGGTTGTAAGGCCGCGGGCCTTCATCCGCCCGCGCGCATGCGCTACGCTTGGCGTCTTTGCCTGCCGGGGCGGCCCCGGCGCCATGAACCGAACAGGACGATTCCCATGAACGGCGAACATAGCTACTACGTTACGGTGGAGTGGACCGGCAACACCGGCACCGGCACCTCCAGCTACGCGGCGTATTCCAGAGATCACCTGATACGGGCGCAGGGCAAGCCGGACGTGCCCGGATCGTCCGATCCGGCGTTCCGGGGCGACCCCGCGCGCTGGAATCCCGAGGATATGCTGGTGGCGTCGCTGTCCGCCTGCCACAAGCTCTGGTACCTGCATCTCTGCGCGGTCGAGGGCGTGACCGTGCTGGCCTACCGGGACGAGGCCGAAGGCGCGATGACCGAAGACCGCGAGCGCGGCGGGGCGTTCTCCCGGGTCACGCTGCGCCCCGTGGTGACCATCGCCGCGGGCGGCGACGCGGCGCTGGCCAAGGAGCTGCACGGCCGCGCGCACCACTTCTGCTTCATTGCCAATTCGGTGAACTTCCCGGTGCTTTGCGAACCCCGCATCGTCCGCGCCGACTGAGGCGCGGTGCCTGATAAGCTGCGCGTAACGGCGGCGCTGCCGCCTTTCGCACTGGACCGTAATGCCGCCGACCTTTGCCGATTGGCCCGATGACCCTCCCTTCCTGGACGTGCCTGGAATGCGCCTGCGCGCCATGCGCGACGAAGACGCCGCCGACTGGTACGCTTATCTGCGGCGCGAAGAGGTGACGCGCCACACCAGTTGGCGCCTGGAAGGGGTTGGAACCTTGGCCGGCCTCATCCGCGCCTACGCGCAACCCGGCCATTCGCACAGCATGCGCTTCGCCATCGTGGGCCAGGATGACCGGCTCGTCGGCACCATCGGCCTTAACGAGATCGCGCTGCCGCAGCGCCGCGCCGAGATCGCCTACGACATCGCCCCGGCGCACTGGTGCCGCGGCCTGGCCACGAAGGCCTGCGCGGCCATGACGGCTTGGGCGCTCGAAACGCTGGGTTTTGCGCGTATCCAGGCCACGGTGCTGGACTCGAACGCGGCTTCGGCGGGCGTGCTGGCGCGCTGCGGTTTCCACCGGGAGGGCTTGCTGCATGCGTACCGGATAGTGCGTGGCGAGCCGCGCCACTTCTGGATGTACGCCCGCACCTGGCAACGAGGTGAGCGGCATGGATCCTGAACTGCTTTCCCTGTTGGTCACGCGCACGATGCCCTTCGGCAAATACCAGGGCCGCCTGATCGCGGACCTCCCCGGGCCGTACCTGGCCTGGTTCGCGCGCAAGGGCTTTCCTCCGGGCGAACTGGGACGCTTGCTGGCCCTGATGCACGAGCTGGACCACAACGGCCTGTCGTCGCTGCTGGCGCCGCTGCGGCAGTCCGCCGCCACGCCCGCGGGCAAGTCCGCAAGCAAGCGCTGAAGCGGAGCGGGCGAGAAACCCCGCGAAACAACTGTGGCGGATTGTGTAGCGTCGCGCGGGGCCGGGCGAGGATACGATAGGGCGGCGCGCGCCGGCCCGGGCCGCCATTGGCCTCCGAGGGCGGCGCGCTTGCTCATCGAAGAGAGGTCGCCATGAAGACACACCACATCTCCGCATTCCTGCTGGCCGCCCTGTGCGCGGCCGGCGCCGCGCAGGCGCAGAACGCCGCGCCCGTCACGCAGGAATACCAATATCCCAGCGTGCGTTCCAAGGACGGCAGCCTCTCTCCGCCTTCCACGCTGCGCATGACGGTAACGCCGGACCCCAACGCCGCGCCGGCCATCATCCGGGATACGCCGGAGAGCCAGGCCGAATACGCGCGCTGCCGCGAAGTCTCGGACCGCGCCGCGGTGTCGAACGCGCAGATGCAGGCTGGCGTGGCGCAATGCCTCAAAGAGCTGGAGCAGCGCCGTCAGCAGCAGTAGGGACGCAGCGCCGGCGCGGGGCCGGCTTTCCGTTTTGGCCAAACGGTAATAATATTCAATCTCATCAACAAGGCAGGGCGCCCCGCGCCCCCGACCGTGACCGCCCTTCAACCCGAACCCGACTGGACCGTATCGGCAGCCATGCCCGCCATGTCGCTGGCGGGCGGCACGCTGCGTTTTGGCAGCGACGAACGGGTGCATGAACGTCTGGAGCCGGGGCTGAAGCTGGTGCTGGTGCTGGACGGCGAGCTCCGCTATAGCGTGCGCGGCGCGCCGGCCAGGCGGGTGAGCGGCCCGCTGCTGCACTTGAGCCTCTGCCAGGATGCCATGGGCATGGAGCATGAGTTCGGCGGGCAGAAGGCGCTGAGGTTCGTCTCTTTGCGCACCGGCCTGGAAAATCTGGCCGACGCGTTCCGCGTGGCGCCGGAGGAGTTGGCGGCGCTGCTGCGCGCGCCCGGCGGCCAAGCCTATGCCGACGCCAATCTGCGGGTGGCTCCCGCCATGCAGGCCCTGGGCAACCAGATGCTGGCCTGCCCGGTGCAGGGCGCGCTCAAGCGCATGTACCTGTCGGGCAAGGCGCTGGAGTTGGCCGCGCTGGCGCTGGGCGCGCTGCAGCCCGCGCCGGGCGAGGCGCGGGCCCAAGGCATGACGCGCGCCGACGTCGAGCGTCTGCATCACGCGCGCGACCTGGCCGCAGGCAACCTGCAGGACCCGCCGTCGCTGCCGGAGCTGGCGCGGCTGGCGGGCATTAACGTCAACAAGCTCACCACGGGCTTTCGCAAGCTGTTCGGCATGAGCGTCTACGCCTACGTGCGCGAGCGGCGAATGGAGCAGGCCCACGCGCTGCTGGCCGCGGGCCGGCTCTCGGTGTCGGAGGCCGCCTATGCCTGCGGCTACACCGACTCGCATTTCACCAAAGTCTTCCGGCGCCGCTACGGCATGCTGCCCAGCAGCTTCGCGCCCCGCGGCTGAGCGCGCGCCTGCCGCGCCGGCGAAACTTCCGCAATCGCCAGCAAGACTTCCGCGATCGCCAGCGGCCGCTGGTCGTCCTCTCTAGAATTATTTGAGAATAATTCTCAGTAATAAAGAGGAATGGCGGTGCAGAAACAGTTGAAAGCCGGGGCGGGCAGGGCGCTCAGGAACGCGGCGCGCGTATTGCAGTGGCCGTTATGGCTCGCGGCGGCGGCGGGGACGGCGCACGCGCAGGAGGCGCAATCGCTGCCCGCGGTGACGGTCAGCGGCGAAGGCATCGCGCCGGGCACGGCGACGCTGGGCAAGCTGCCGCTGTCGGTGCGCGAGATCCCGCAATCGGTCACGGTGATCGGCTTGGAGCGGATGCGGGAGCAGAACCTGCAAAGCCTGGACGAAGTGATGCAGCACGCCACCGGCATCACGGTGCAGCCCTACCAATTGCTGACCACGGCGTACTACTCGCGCGGCTTCAAGGTCGATTCCTTCGAGCAGGACGGCGTGCCGGTGCTGATGGGCAATATGGCGGCCTCGCCGCAGGACATGGCCGTGTACGAGCGCGTGGAAATCCTGCGCGGCGCCAATGGCCTGCTGCATGGCGCGGGCAACCCGGCGGCCACCGTGAACCTCGTGCGCAAGCGGCCCCAGCGAGAGTTCGCGTTCAATGGCACGGTCAACGCGGGAAGCTGGGACCGCTACCGCGCCGAGGCGGACCTGGGCGGCCCCTTGAACGCCAGCGGCAGCGTGCGCGGACGTATCGTCGGCGCGGCCGAAGACCGCGGCTATTTCTACGACGTGGCGGACCAGCAGTCGGCCCTGTTCTATGGCATAGGCGAGGTGGACCTGGGGCCGCGGACGGTGCTGTCCGCCGGACTGCAGTACCAGCGCATCCGCTCCACCACCAACATGGCGGGCGTGCCGCGCTACAAGGACGGCGGCGACCTCGGGCTGTCGCGTTCGACCTATCTGGACGCCGCGTGGGATCGCTTCAACTGGGACACGACGCGCGTGTTCGCTGACCTGGAACACGGTTTCGGCGAGGGCTGGACGGCCAAGATCAGCGCCAACTACCTGACGGCCGACAGCAACCTGAAGTACGCCGGCGCGTATGGGGCCATCGACCGCGAAACCGGCATGGGGTCGAGGCTGATGGGCGGCGCCTATAAATTCGACAACACGCAGGCCAGCGTGGACGCCTACGTGAGCGGGCCCGTGCAGTGGTTCGGCCGCCGGCATGAACTGCTGCTGGGCGGCAACGCGCAGCGCACCACGACCGAGCAGTACACGGGCATGCTGCGCCCCGCGCTGAACGTGCCGGTGGACGTTTTCGACTGGGATCCGCATCGCGTGCCCGAACCCGCCGTGGGGCCTTATGCCTCGCCGGGCGAAACGCGGTTGAAGCAGCAGGGCGTCTACGCCATGGGCCGCTTTTCGCTCGCCGACCCGGTGATCCTGGCGCTGGGCGGCCGCATGAGCTGGTGGAACCAGAGCGCGCCGTCCGCGCGCCAGCGTATCGACCCCGAGTTCACGCCTTACGGCGGGCTGATCGTTAATCTGGACACGCAGTGGTCCGTCTATGGCAGCTATGCGCAGGTGTTCCAGCCGCAAAGCCAGCTGACCCGCGAGGGCAAGCCTCTGGATCCGGTGACCGGCACCAACTACGAGGCCGGCGTGAAGGGCGAACTGGCGGACGGCGCATTGAACGTATCGATGGCGGTGTTCCAGATCCAGCAGAAGAACCGCGCGCAGCAGGACCCGGACTGGCCTTGCGTGGGCAGCGACTGCTACTACATCTCGGGCGGCGAAGTCCGCAGCCGCGGCTTCGAGGCCGAGGCCAGCGGGCAGGTCACCCCGTATTGGACGGTGGCCGCGGGCTACACGTTCAACACCAGCAAGTATCTGTCCGACTCGGTCTCCAACGGCCAACCCTTCGCCAGTTTCACGCCCAAGCACATCTTCCGCCTGTGGACGAATTACGCGCTGCCCGTCATGGAGCGCCGGCTGAGCGTGGGCGGCGGCGTGCAGATGCAGTCGGGCTACTCGACGGTCTCGGGCCCGGTCACGCTGCGCCAGGGCGGCTACACGCTGGTGGACCTGCGCATGGCGTACCGGCTGGACAAGCACCTGACCGCTGCGCTGAACGTCAACAACCTGTTCGACCGCCGCTACTACCAGAGCCTTTCGGGCACGGCATGGAACAACCGCTACGGCGAACCCCGCAACGTCATGCTGACGCTGCGCGCCCAGTACTGAACGACACCGGCGGGCGCGGCGCCCGCCGCCATCCCAAGGAGGCTTCCCGATGAAGACAGAACCCCATCCGATACCGCCGGTCTTCGACTGGCTGGATCATTTCATGGCGCTGGGCGACGACGGCGCCCTGCGCGAGGTCGGCAGGCGCCGGAGCCTGTCGCCCGGCGAAGGCTGGCTGGTCGGCGTCAAGGCCGTCGCCAGCGATGCGGACGTGCATGGCGACGTGTGGGAGCGCCACCCGGCCGGCGAGGAAATGCTCTGCGTGCTGGAAGGCCGCGTGGTGCTGACGCTCGCGGATGACGGCGGCGCGGAAACCGACGTGCTGCTGGACACCCGGCGCTGCGCGGTGGTGCCGCGCGGAGTGTGGCACCGCCTGCATATCGCCTGTCCCGGAAAAATCCTGTTCGTGACGCCGGGCCGCGGCAGCGAACACCGCCGCGCGGCGGCGCAACCGCAACTGGAATCCTGACGATGCCCCCCAAGCCTAATGGACGCTTGTTCCTGATGATCGCCGCCCTGTATTTTTCACAGGGCATCCCGCTGGGCGTGGCGATGGAGGCCTTGCCTACGCTGCTGCGCCGCGATGGGGCGGACCTGCGCGCGCTGGCCTGGCTGCCGCTGGTGGGCCTGCCATGGGTGCTGAAGTTCCTGTGGGCGCCGGTGGTGGACAACCGCTGGCGTCCGGCGATGGGCCGGCGGCGCAGCTGGATCGTTCCGTTGCAGGCGGTCGTCCTGGCCTGCCTGTCGGGCGTGGCGCTGCTGGGCATCTCCTCGGCCAGCGCGGCCTGGGTGGTCGCCTTGATGGCCGCGGCCTCGCTGGCCAGCGCCACGCAGGATATCGCCACCGACGGCCTGACCGCGGAGCGTTTCGAAGGCCAGGCTTTGGCGCGCGCGAATGCGGCGCAAGTGGGCGGCACGATGATGGGTTTCTTCCTCGGCGGCCCGGGCTGCCTGATCATGACGGGCTACGTCGGCCAGGCGGGCGCCGTCGCGGTGCTTGCCGCCGCCGTGGCGTTCAGCCTGCTGCTGGCCGCGTCCTGGCGCGAGACGGAAGCCGTCGCGCCGCCCGCCCGGCCGCGCGCCACGCTGACGGGGTTCATCCGCCGGCCGGGTGCCTGGGCGCTGGCGGCGGCCGCTTTCCTGTCGGCCATGACGGCGGTGGCGGGCTATGGCCTGTCCAAGCTGTTCCTGGTGGACGCGGGCTGGCGGGTCGAGGACGTGGGCCGCATCGGCATGGCGGGCGGCGCCGTCACGGTGCTGCTGGGCTGCGGCGGGGGCGCGTGGCTGATCGGCAGGCTGGGGGCGCGCGCGGCGTTGGCGCTGGGCTTGGCGGCCTCCGGCGCCGCGGCCCTGGGCTGGCTGGCGCAGGCGCAGGGCTGGGCGCCCGCGCAGGCGGGGCTGGCCTACGCGGCGCAGGCGCTGGGATCTTTCGGCGCGGGGGCGGCGTCGGTTGCCCTGATGACGCTGGCCATGCGTTTCGCCCGCCGGGGGGAGCAGGCGGGAACCGACATGACCGCGGTCCAGAGCGCGCGGGATCTGGGCGAGATCCTGACTTCGTCCCTGATGACGGGCCTGGCCGCCTACGCGGGCTATGCCGGAGGCTTCGCCGCGGGCCTGGCGGTGGCGGTCCTGACCCTGGGCTTTACCGCGAAGGCGCTGGCGCGGCCCGCGGGCTAGGGGCGGCGGGCAGGTCAAGGCGCGGGAGCCGAAGCGGGTACACTTGTGCGCCGTTTTGCTTCTGCTCCAGAGTTTTCATGATTTCCACCGCATGCGGCGTCGACTTCGGCACGTCCAATTCCACCGTAGGCTGGAGCCGCGCCGGCCTGCCCGCGCTCCTCGCCCTGGAAGACGGCAAGACCACCTTGCCTTCGGCCATTTTCTTCCATGACGAGGACGCCGAGGTCAGCTATGGCCGGGCGGCCATCTCCGATTATCTGGCGGGTTACGACGGGCGCCTGATGCGTTCGATGAAAAGCCTGCTTGGCAGTTCGCTCATCGACGGCTCGACGGAAGTCCAGGGCCGTTCGATTCCGTTTCGCGTCCTGTTGACCCGGTTCATCGCCGAACTGAAACAGCGCGCCGAGACCGCGGCGGGCCGGGACTTTACCCGCGCGGTGCTGGGCCGGCCGGTGTTCTTCGTGGACGACAACCCCGCCGCCGATCGGACGGCGCAGGATACGCTGGGCGAAATCGCCCGCAGCGTCGGCTTCACCGACATCGAATTCCAGTTCGAGCCCCTGGCCGCGGCGTTCGACTATGAATCGCAGATCGATCGCGAAGAGCTGGTGCTGGTCATCGACATCGGCGGCGGCACCTCGGATTTTTCATTGATCCGCCTTGGGCCCGGCCGGGCCGCCAAGGCCGACCGGCGCGACGACATCCTGGCCTATGGCGGCGTGCATATCGGCGGCGTGGATTTCGACAAGCAGCTCAGCCTGGGACACGTGATGCCCCTGCTCGGGCTTGGCAGCCAGCTGCGCAGTGGCAAGGACGTGCCTTCCACTCAGTACGGCAACCTGGCCTGCTGGCACACCATCAACCAGGCCTATACCCGCAAGGCGGCCGAGCATTTCGCCTTCATCCGGGCCGAAGCCGGCGACCGCGAGAAGATCGATCTGCTGCTCAACCTCGTCAAGGAGCGCGCCGGCCACTGGGTGGCGGTGCAGGTGGAAGAGGCCAAGATCGCGCTGTCGGAAACCGCCGCCACGCGGATCGATCTGTCGCGCGTCGCGCCCGACCTGGGCGTGGAGGTGACGCGTCCGTCGTTCGATGCCTGCGTGGGCCGCCTGATCGAGAAGGTCGAGTCGACGGCGGGCGCGCTGCTGCGCGAGGCCGGCGTGGCCACGGCGGACGTGGACACCGTGTTCTTCACCGGGGGCTCGAGCCGCGTGCCGCGCCTGCGCGAGGCGGTGTCGGCGCTGGTTCCGGACGCGCGCAGCGTAGAAGGCGATCTGTTCGGCAGCATCGGCGCCGGCCTGGCGCTGGATGCCCGCCGCAAGTTCGGCTGAGGCGTCATGGCGGCGATGGTAAGCTGCATGATCCTCGCGGGCCCAGGCGGCTCGCGCGTTGCGCCAGGCCCAGGAACCCGCCATGACCGACAAACCCGATTCCCATCTCGTTGAAAAACTCGTCGCCAGCGAGGCGCCCTACGACGGCAGCTTCCTGAAGATCCGCCGCGACACGGTGAGCCTGCCCAATGGCAATACCGCGATACGCGAATACGTGGTGCATCCGGGCGCGGTGGTGGTGATTCCGCTGCTGGACGACGGCCGCGTTTTGCTCGAACGGCAATACCGCTATCCCATCGGGCGCGTCATGACGGAGTTTCCGGCGGGCAAGCTGGATCCGGGCGAAGACCCGCTGGTCTGCGGCAAGCGCGAGCTGCTAGAGGAAACGGGCTACACGGCCGGCCAGTGGGCGCATGCCGGCGCCTTGCACCTGGCCATTGCCTATTCCACGGAAATCATTCACATCTTTTTCGCCCGGGACTTGCGCCCCGGCCCCCGCCAGCTGGACCAGGACGAATTCCTGGACGTGGCCAGCGCGCGCCCTGAAGAGCTGATCGAGGCATGCCGCAAGGGCGAAGTCACCGACGCCAAGACCCTGACCTGCGTGCTGTGGATGCAGAACGTGCTGTCGGGCGCATGGCGGCTCGACTGGCAGGACAACGCCGCCTGAGGCGCGGCATTCTCCCGCCATGTCCGAGTCCTTCCCGGTCCTGTTGCAGCCCTCCGGCATGCGCTTCGATGCGCCCGCCGGCGCGTCCGTGCTCATGGCGGCGCAGGCAGCGGGCATCAAGCTGCCGAGCTCCTGCCGCAACGGCACCTGCCGCGCCTGCATGTGCCTGATGCTGGACGGATCCGTCCTCTACGGCATCGAATGGCCGGGGTTGTCGCGCGACGAGAAGGAGGAAGGCTGGATCCTGCCCTGCGTGGCCCAGCCCGTCTCCGCGCTGGAAATCCAGGCCCCGCTGGCCGCGCCGCTCGAGCCCGCCGCTTCCGCGCCGCGCCCCTTGACCGGCGCGCGGCGCTAGGGCGAGCCGACCGCCGGCAGCGCGACGGCCATGCCGCCCGCCATTCCTGCCACCATGCCGGCAAACGGCGCAACGCCCAGCGGCAGGGCCACCAGCATGCCCAACTGCGCGCCGGCGAACATGCCTATGCCCATGGATACCGCGCAGGCCAGGCGCGCCCCGAGCGCGGGAGCGCGCGGCCAGGGCGCCAGCGCCGCGGCCAGCATGGCGATGCTGCTTGCCGGCATCAGCGACGCATGCCGCCACGCCATTTCCGCCACGCCGGCAGGGGCCGCGCATTCGCTGGCCAGCAGGGCGGCCGGCGTGCGCAGCGTATCGATCCACAGCCCCGCCGCCATCGCCGCCATGCAGGCCAGCCACAGGCCGGCCTGACCGGCGCGGGCGCGCGGCGCGCCCTCAGCCGCAGGCGTGGCAGGCCTGCCGCGCGTCGTCGTAGCGGTCATGATGCCGGACCCAGTCGCCCAGGTTGAAGTGGGGGCCGTTTTCGTTGCGGCCCAGCGGCGCCAGCTCCAGGTAGTTGTACGCGCCTGCCAGCCGTTCCACGCCGCGTTCGAAGGCCGAATAGGTGTGGAAGATCTCGCCGTCCGGGTCGCGGAAGAAGGCGCTGGCGCCCGGGCGTTCCTCGACGCCGCCGTCGGCCTTGGGCACCGAGGCCCGCAGGTCGAAATTGAAGTCGTCGCCATGGGACGAATACCAGTCGAAGCGCCAGCCCATCCGCCGCTTGAACGCTTCAAGCTTGGCGTAGGGCGCGCGCGAGACGGCCACCACCGTTACGTCGTGCTGGCGCAGGTGCATCAGGGCGCCCTCCATGTGGTCCGCCAGGAACGAGCAACCCACGCAGCCTTCCTCCCAGTCCGGGTCGAACATGAAGTGATACACGATGAGTTGGCGCCGCCCCTGGAACAGGTCGGCCAGGGCGAGAGGGCCGTCCGGACCCTTGAAGCGGTACGCCTTCTCCACCTTGACCCAAGGCAGGGCCTGCCGGTCGCGCGCCAGCGCGTCCTGGGCCCGGGTCAGTTCTTTCTCGCGGCGCAGGAACGCCTCGCGGGCGGCGTCCCATTGCGCCTGGGATACGACAGGATGATCGGTTTGCATCTGCGGCTCCTCTGGTGCGGGCCTGGCGGCCCGGTAGGGCGGACCGGCTCAGGCCGTGTCCGCCAGGTGGCCCGCCAGCCGTTCCATCGCCCCCGACCAGCCATGGTCGTGGCTGTCCCGGGTGGCCTGGTCGACGAACGGGGTCTGCAGGAAGGCAAGCTCCGTGCCGCCGCCCGCAGGGGTGAATTCCAGGGTGATCAGGGAAACCTCGGCGGGCGTATCGCGCCAGGCCCAGGTGAAGACCAGCCGGCGTTGCGGCTCGACTTCGCGGTAGTGGCCGCTGGCATGATGCTCCAGCCCGTCCTCGGTGGAGAATCCGACCTGGTAGGCGCCGCCCACGCGCACGTCGGTTTCCGCCACCAGCACCCGCCGGGTCTCGGCGGGGCCGAACCAGCGCATCAGCGCTTGCGGGTCCGTCCAGGCGCGCCAGACGCGTTCGACGGGGGCGTCGAAGCGCCGTTTGAGCCGGAGTTCGATGGGGGCGGCTGCTTGGGGGGGGTGTCGGTCTTCCATGGGTGGATCTCCTCCTCGTGGTACAGGTATCGCGCCAACGAATCCAGCTGTCCGTTCCAGAACCTGTCGTAGCGGGCCAGCCAGTCGGACGCGGCCCGCATCGGTTCCGGCGACAGGGTGCAATTCACCACGCGGCCATCCTTGGCGCGCGCGATCAGGCCGGCGTCTTCCAGTACCCGCAGGTGTTTCATGAAGGCGGGCAGGGACATGGCGTGCGGGCGGGCCAGTTCGCTGACCGAAGCCGCGCCCTGTTCCAGGTCGGCCAGCACCCGGCGCCGCGTGCCGTCGGCCAGCGCCGCGAAGATGCCGTCGAGCGTGTCGTCGTTAAAGTTAACCATAAGGTTAAGTATTAAGCCGGCCCGGATGGCGTGTCAAGCGAAAAATCGAGACATCGGCAGCGCCCCGGCCGGGGCGGGGGTCAGGCGTGCTGGCGCATGGCGGAGGCGTGTCTGGTGTCGCGCATGCTGGCGTACACCAGCAAGGACAGGAAGATGATGCCCGCCAGGTAGTAGTAGAACCATTCCTCGTGGCCCTGCTGCTTGAAGAACAGGGCGATGGCCGGCGCCGTGCCGCCGAAGATCGATACGGTCACGGCATACGGCACGGCCACGCCGGTGGCGCGCACGTTGGTGGGGAATAGCTCGGCCTTCACCACGGCGTTGATGGACGTGTAGCCCGCCGTGAAGATCCAGGCGCCGCAGACCAGCAGGAAGGCGATGAAAGGCGAACGCGTGTGCGATAGCGTCATCAGGATCGGCACGGTCAGCGCGGCGCCGGCCACGCCGAAGAAGATCAGCAGCGGCTTGCGCCCGATCCGGTCGGACAGGGCGCCGTACACCGGTTGCAGGATCAGCGCGAAGATCAGCGAGCCCGCGACGATGTAGGTGGTCACGATGTCCGAGAAACCCGAGGTCTGCCGCACGAAGGTCTGCATGTACGTCGTGAAGGTATAGAAGGCGGCCGTGCCGCCGGCCGTCAGGCCCACCACGATCGCCACTTCGCGCGGATACTTCAGCAGGCCGCGCAGCGAGCCGGTCTGCGGCTGCGCTTCTTTCTGGGCTTCCTTGTAGGAATCGGTCTCGGGCATGTCGCGGCGCATGACGGCGGTGATGACGGCCAGCATCGCGCCGATGACGAAGGGGATGCGCCAGCCCCATTCCAGCAGTTGCTCGTGCGTGAGGAAGACATTCTGCAACAGCAGCAGCACCAGGATCGCGGAGAGCTGGCCGCCGATCAGCGTGACGTACTGGAAGCTGGAATAGAAGCCGCGGTGCTCGGGGTCGGCGATCTCGGTCAGGTAGGTGGCGCTGGCGCCATACTCCCCGCCCAGGCTCAGGCCTTCGATCACGCGCGCCAGCGCCAGCAGGGCCGGCGCCGCCAGGCCGATGGTGGCGTAGGTCGGCGTGACGGCGATGATCAGGGAGCCCACGCACATCATCCCGACCGACACCATCAGCGACAGCCGCCGCCCGTGCCGGTCCGCCAGGTGGCCGAACAGCCAGCCGCCCAGCGGGCGCACGATGAAGCCCGCGGCGAAGAGCGTGGCGGCGTTCAATTGCTGTACGACCGGGTCGTGGGAAGGGAAGAACGCGGGGGCGAAGTAGAGCGCGAAGGCAGTGTAGGCGTAGAAGTCATACCACTCCACCAGATTGCCCATGGAACCGACGAAGATGGCCTTGATGCGGCGTTTTGCGTCGGGCATGTCGAGATACGCTTGCGTCATGTCTGTCCTTCAGCTGCGTCTGTCGGGAGCGCCGGACACGCGACCGCGGCCAGGGGCCTGCGCCGTCAGGGCGAACAGGCTCGCCGCGGATGGATCACGCTACGCGTTATGTTGCGCCTGCGGACGCGAAATTGCACGCCCTGGAATCGGGATCGTTCTTCAGTTTCCTGTCAGGACGCATCGGGGCGCCAGGCCTTATTTTGCGCGCGGTTTCACGGCCTCGCAGGGCGCCGCGCCATCGGCCGTCCTGGCGTCTTCGCCCAGCAGCGCGCGCGCGCCGCAGACCGAGCCGAACATGCCCTTGTTGTCGTGCCCGACGCCCGTTACTTCGTAGGCGCGCCGGTGCAGCGGCACGGGCTTGGCGCCGCGGCCGGCCAGCAGGTGCTCGTACTGCGCGTAGCCCACGCCTCGGGCGAGGCGCGTCGCGCCCTGGGCTTCGGCTCCGCAGGTCTTGTCGAGCAGGCGGTGCTCGGGATTGTTGTCCGCGCCGCCCAGCAGATAGGTGACGTCGCGGGCCGCGTAGCGCACGAACAGACGCGATTCGTCGGTTTCGCGCGCATAGGAAGGCAGCTTGTCGGGGCCGTATTTGTACTGGTTGTAGGTCGGGCAGATGCCGCGTTCGTAGGGCGCGTAACCCTTGCCGTCGGGGCGCGGGCGTTCATTGGTCAGGTACAGGTAGGACGAAGGATTGGCGATGACGTAGCGCACCCCCAGCCCGTCGCGCCGCAGCGGCCCGTCGACATTGTTGAGCACGGCGTAGCGCTGCACCAGTTGCGCGCCGGCCGAGTGTCCGGCCAGCACGATGTCCGCCAGCGCGGGCAGGCGCTTGCGGTCGTCCAGGCTGCGCAGCAGATCGTCGAGCACCTGGAACGAGCTCACCGGCGCGGGCCGTCCGGAGGCCTGCACGCTGTCTTCGCCGTCCTCCCAGCTGGCCTTGCGCCATGCCGCCATGCCGCCGAAACCGGAGTCGATCGCGCCCGAATAGCGCGGCGCCAGGATCAGCGTGTCGCGCGCGCGCTGGGGATTGCGCGCGAGCAGTTCGTCGATGGTTTCGTAATAGCGGTCGGCGTCGCGCTTGACGCCATGGATCACGACGATGATGTGCTTGATGCCGCGCAGGTCGTCGCGGTCGAGCTTGCGGTTGGCGTAGACCGGCATCTTGTACCGGTGCCCGACCCTGCCCAGTTCCACGGCCTGCCAGCGCAACGGCGCCGCGCGCTTGGGCGCGGGCACGGTTTCGTCGTAGTCGTAGGGGTCGGGCAGGGGAGTCTGGGCGTGCGCCGCCAAGGGGGCCAGGCAGGCCGCCAGCGCGAGCGTCGCGGCGAGGCGGCGCGACGCCCCGGCGGCCCAGCCCGGCCGCGCCTGGCGCATGGGGGAAGCGGGCGCGCGGCGCATGGCGCGGCGGGCGATCAGCAGCCCTCGTGGCCCAGCAGCTGCTTGAGCGCGGGCAGATCCAGGATGCGAACTTCGCGCTGGTTGATCTTGATCAGGCCGTCGCGCGCGAAGCGTGAGAACAGCCGGCTGACCGTTTCCAGGGTCAGGCCGAGATAGTTGCCGATCTCTTCGCGGCTCATGCGCAGCACGAACTCGGTGGACGAATAGCCCAGCGAGGCGTAGCGCTGCGACAGATTGAGCAGGAACGCGGCCAGGCGCTGTTCGGACCGCATGGAGCCCAGCGAGGCCAGCATCTGGTGCGAGCGGTTGATCTCGCGGCTCATCAGGCGGCGGAACTGCTGCTGCAGGGACGGCAGGTGCGTGGCGACGCGGTCGATGTCCGACAGGCGGATGACGCAGACCTCGGAATCCTCCAGCGCCACGGCGGTCGAGACGTGCTTGCCGTCGAGCATGCCGTCCATGCCGACGATTTCGCCGGGCAGGTGAAAGCCAGTGACCTGGATTTGGCCGGTGGCGTCTTCGAGCTGCGTCTTGAGGCTGCCGAAGCGCACGCTGTAGACAGCGTCCAGCGGATGATTCAGCGAATAGAGCGGCTTGCCTTTTTCAAGGCGCACGCGCTCCTTGACCAGTTCGTCGAGCTTTTCCACTTCGGCGGCTGCCATGCCGACGGGCACGCAGACGTGGCCCAGCATGCATGTGGAACAGTGGGCGGCATCAGGGGCAACGGGAACCCGTTTTTGCATACGATGACCTTTATAGTGCCCATTGCTCGGACCAGCGCCGGAATGGGTGTAAAGCGTGAAGACAGATTCCATTGTAGTCTGTTGTTACTACGGGCGTCTTACCGGCCTTCCGGGGCTGGCCGGGCGCGCCGGTAACCGACCCAGTCGTCGGCTTCGATATCCACCGCCGCGCCGCGCAGGGCCGGGTCTATGGGATAGTACTGGCAAGCCAGGTATCGCGCCTCGGCGGCCGCAGCGCGGCCGTCGGCCGGCGTCCCCAGGAGGGCGGCGACCTCGCGCCGGAGGAAGCAGCCGGGTTTTTCGGGGTCGTACTCCTCGATTTCGTCCATCAGGGCGAGCAGCGCCGGCTCCACCCGGAAGACGTCGCCCCGCACGCGCCGGCCGTCCTCCACGGGGATCAGGCCCGGCCAATCGCCGAAGTCCACCAGACGGCCCGGCACGCTGGCCGGGCCCACGTAGCGGGCGGCCGGGAGCCCGCGTCCGGCGGCAGCCTGCGCCAGGTCGTTGATTTCGCCGGCGCGTAGCGTGCCGTAGACAAAAACGTATATGCTCATAAGTCAGATTGTTGCTGCACGTCGAAAAAAACCATGGCGCGGGCAGGGTGTTGAAATTCTCTCATCCGGCCGCATATTCAGCTTATCGAGCCCGCCGGCACGTATCGGTCAGGCTCCCCAACAAGCCAAATGACCATTATGCGATTCGACAAACTGACAACCAAGTTCCAGCAAGCCCTGGCCGACGCTCAGAGTCTGGCCGCCCGCAACGATCACCCCTACATCGAGCCGCTCCACGTGCTCTCCGCCTTGCTGTCGGATTCCGACAGCGGCGCGGGCAGCCTGCTGGCGCGCGCCGGCGTGGCGGTCAACCGCCTGCAGCCGGCCATCGAAAGCGCGCTGAAGTCCCTGCCGCAGGTGCAGGGCGAAGACAACGTCCAGGTCGGCCGCGACCTGCAAAGCGTGCTCACGCGCACCGACAAGGAAGCCGCGCGCCGCGGCGACACCTATATCGCCAGCGAACTTTTCCTGCTGGCGCTGGCCGACGACAAGGGCCCCGCCGGCCGCATCCTGCAAGAGGCCGGCCTGCAGAAAAAAGCGCTGGAAGCCGCGATCGACGCCGTGCGCGGCGGCGAGAACGTGTCGGGCGCCGAAGGCGAATCCAACCGCGAGGCCCTGTCCAAGTACACGATGGACCTGACCGAGCGTGCCCGCCAGGGCAAGCTGGATCCGGTGATCGGCCGCGATGACGAAATCCGCCGCACCATCCAGATCCTGCAGCGCCGCACGAAGAACAACCCGGTGCTGATCGGCGAACCCGGCGTGGGCAAGACTGCCATCGTCGAAGGCCTGGCGCAGCGCATCGTCAACGATGAAGTGCCCGAGACGCTGCGCGGCAAGCGCGTGTTGTCGCTGGACCTGGCCGCGCTGCTGGCCGGCGCCAAGTTCCGCGGCGAGTTCGAGGAACGCCTGAAGGCCGTGCTCAAGGAACTGTCCCAGGACGACGGCAGCAACATCGTCTTCATCGACGAACTGCACACCATGGTGGGCGCGGGCAAGGCCGAAGGCGCGATGGACGCCGGCAATATGCTCAAGCCGGCGCTGGCGCGCGGCGAGCTGCATTGCATCGGCGCGACCACGCTGGACGAATACCGCAAGTACATCGAGAAGGACGCCGCGCTGGAGCGACGCTTCCAGAAGGTGCTGGTCGATGAACCCGACGTGGAATCCACCATCGCCATCCTGCGCGGCTTGCAGGAGCGCTACGAGATCCACCACGGCGTCGAGATCACCGACCCGGCCATCGTGGCCGCGGCCGAGCTCTCGCACCGCTATATCACCGACCGCTTCCTGCCTGACAAGGCCATCGACCTGATCGACGAGGCCGGCGCCCGCATCCGCATGGAAATCGACTCCAAGCCGGAAGTGATGGACAAGCTGGACCGCCGCATCATCCAGCTCAAGATCGAGCGCGAGGCCGTCAAGAAGGAAACCGACGATGCGTCCAAGCGGCGCCTGGGCGTGATCGAGGACGAGCTGGAAAAGCTGCAGCGCGAGTACAACGATTTCGAGGAAATCTGGAAGGCGGAAAAAGCCGCGGTCCAGGGCACGCAGGCCATCAAGGAAGAGATCGACAGCGTGCGCGCCGAGATGGCCGAGTTGCAGCGCAAGGGCCAGTTCGACAAGCTGGCCGAGCTGCAGTACGGCAAGCTTCCCGACCTGGAGGCGCGCCTGAAGGCGGCCGAAGTGGGCGCGGCCGAGGCGGCCGAGGACGCCGAGGGCGGCGAAGGGCGTCCGCGCCTGCTGCGCACCCGCGTCGGCGCCGAGGAAATCGCCGAAGTCGTGTCGCGCGCCACCGGCATCCCCGTATCGAAGATGATGCAGGGGGAACGCGACAAGCTGCTCCACATGGAGGAATACCTGCACAAGCGGGTGGTGGGCCAGGATGAGGCCGTGCGTCTCGTGTCCGACGCGATCCGGCGTTCGCGCGCCGGGCTGGCGGATCCGTCGCGCCCCTACGGCTCGTTCCTGTTCCTGGGCCCCACCGGCGTGGGCAAGACCGAACTGACGCGCGCGTTGGCGGAATTCCTGTTCGATTCCGAAGAGCACATGATCCGCATCGACATGAGCGAGTTCATGGAGAAGCACTCGGTGGCGCGGCTGATCGGCGCGCCGCCGGGATACGTGGGCTACGAAGAAGGCGGATACCTGACCGAGGCCGTGCGCCGCAAACCGTACAGCGTGGTGTTGCTGGACGAAGTGGAAAAAGCGCATCCGGACGTCTTCAACGTGCTGCTGCAAGTGCTGGACGACGGCCGCCTGACCGACGGCCAGGGCCGCACGGTGGACTTCCGCAACACGGTGATCGTGATGACTTCCAATCTGGGTTCGCAGCACATCCAGACCCTGGCCGGCAAGCCGTACGAAGTGGTCAAGGAAGTGGTGTGGGACGAGCTGAAGCAGACGCTGCGCCCCGAGTTCCTGAACCGCATCGACGAGGTCGTCGTGTTCCACGGACTGGAGGCCCAGCACATCGAGTCGATCGCCCGCATCCAGTTGCGCCGTCTTGGCGAACGCCTGGAACGGCAGGAGATGCGCCTCGAAGTGACCGAGCCCGCGCTGGCCGAACTGGCCCGTTCCGGCTTCGATCCGGTGTTCGGCGCGCGCCCCTTGAAGCGCGCGATCCAGCAGCAGATCGAAAACCCGGTGGCGCGCCTCATCCTGGAAGGCCGTTTCGGCCCCAGGGATGTGGTGCCGGTGGATTGGCAGGACGGGCAGTTCGTCTTCACGAGAACGCTGCAGTAAGGCGGGTATCGCAGGCCGGCATCCACCGCCGGCCGTGCCAGGAAAGCTCCTCGAATTGTCGAGGAGCTTTTTTTTGGCCGCGATTCCCGTTCGTCGCGCTCGTGTTGGCCGTAATGTTTTTTTAATGTACTTTATTTTTCTAAAACCTAGGGTTTATACCGATCTTTATTGCCTAATTTTCGTTCTATAAACGCATCATTGTTTTTTTTATGTATTTATAGAAATGAAAATTGCGCTGTTGGGGTGTGGCGAGGTCGGTTCCTGCTACGCGCAGGCATGGGTGGCCGCCGGGCATGCGGTGACCGGAATCTGCGAGCTACGGCAAGACGAGGAAATGGCCGGGCGGGCGCGGCGCCATGGCGCGGTGCTGCATGCGGAGCCCGGCCCCTGGCTGCGCGAGGCGGACATCGTCGTGTCCGCCGTCTATGGCCACGCGGCGCTCGAGGTGGCGCGGCGGAGCTTTCCGCACATGCGCCAGGACGCGGTCTACGCCGACTTCACCACGGCCAGCGCGCCGGATATGCAGGCGGCCGCGGCGGCGGCCGCGGAGCGGAATATCGCATTCACCGACGTCGCGATCATGGGCGCCATTGCCCTGCTGGCCGAGCGCACGCCATTGCTGTGCGCGGGAACCGGCACGGACGTGGTGCTGCGGCTGGCCGAGAGCGGCGGGGCGCCGGCGCGCGCCATACCGGGGGCGGCCGGAGACGCCGTGCGCCTCAAGCTGCTGCGCAGCATCATGACGAAAGGCATGGAAAGCCTGGCCGTCGAATGCCTGGTCGCGGCCGAGTCCATGGGGCTGCGCGCCTCGCTTTACGAAGTGCTGGCGGACATCGACCGGACGCCGCTCACGGCGTTCATGGACTCGTTCGTCCGTTCGCATGTGCTGCACGCCCAGCGCCGGCAGGCGGAAGTCCGCGAAGCGCGGGAACAACTGGTCGAGGCGGGGCTGGAACCGCTGGTTCTCGATGGCGTGGAGCGGCTGTTCGACCGGACCAGCCGGGGCATCCAGGCGGCGCGGGCCGGCGGGGCTTTCGATGTGCCCGACTCCGTCGACGCGCGCCTGGCCTGGCTGGGCTCGTTGGCGCGCCGCCACTGAGCGCGCCGGCCGCAACGCATTGCGCATCAAACAAAACCAACTGTGAGGAAGACAATGAAACTCCTGAAGAACCTCCTGGCCGCCACGCTCGTGCTGGGCTGCGCCGCGGCGAACGCGGCCGATCTGGGCAATGCGCCCGTCACGCTCATTTCCCCTTTCCCGCCCGGAGGCGGCACCGACACGCTGACGCGCATGATCGGAAGCGCCATCGGCCAGGACAAGGGCTGGAACATCGTGGTGGAGAACAAGCCGGGCGCCGGAGGGAACCTGGCGCTGGACGCCACCGCCCGCGCCAAGCCGGACGGCCACACCCTGGTGATGGCCCAGACCGACAACATCGTGCTGAATCCCTGGCTCTACAACAAGCTCAGCTACGACACGTTCAAGGATTTCAAGCCGGTCGGCCCGGTGGCGACCTCGCCGAGCGTTTTCGTGGTCTTGCCCGAGTCTCCGTTCAAGACGATCGACGATGTCGTCAAGGCGGCCCAGGCGCGGCCGGGGCAGGTTTCGCTGGGCATTCCCGGTATCGGCGGCACGGGCGACCTCACCGGTTATCTCTGGCGCAAGGCGGCGAACATGGAGTTGATGCACGTGCCGTACCGGGGCTGGGGCCAGGCGTTCCCGGACCTGGCCAGCGGCCGCATCGATATGTACGTGGGCTCCGTGGCCTCGCTGTTGCCGCAGATCCGCGGCGGCAAGGTCCGCGCGCTGGCCGTGGTCGCCAAGGAGCGCTCGCCCGCCTTGCCCGACGTGCCCACGTTCGCCGAAAACGGATTCAAGACGATCGACCAGTCGATCTGGTGGGGCCTGATGGCGCCCGCGAAGACCCCCGACGACGTGGTCGCCACGCTGAACCAGGCGCTGCAGGGCGTCCAGTCCAATCCCGAGCTGGTGAAAAAGCTGGAAGACGCCGGCTACAGCGTGCTCAAGGGCACGCCCGGGGATCTGGCCAGGCAGCACCGCTCGGACCACGACATCTTCGGCAAGGTCGTGCAGGAAGCCGGCATTCCCAAGCAGTAAGCGCAAAGCATCCGCAATTTTTCCGACAGGAGCAAAGATGATCGGCTTTCAGATCCACCCCCGCGCGCGCGCGGTAAGCAAGGAAACCGTGAACAAGTTCAACGGCGTTCCGGTAGCCAACATCAGCGACTGCATGTCGCGCATGACGGCGGGCGGCGCGCGCTTGATGCCGATGCACGATGGCAGTCCGCTGGCCGGCCCGGCGCTGACCGTGCGCACCCGTCCCGGCGACAACCTGCTCGTGCATAAGGCGCTGGATCTTGCGCAGCCGGGCGATGTGATCGTGGTGGACGCGGGCGGCGACCTGACCAACGCCATCATCGGCGAGATCATGACGAGCTATGCGCAGTCGCGCGGCATCGCGGGCATCGTGATCAACGGCGCGATCCGCGATAGCGGCGCGATCCGCCGCGGATCGTTCCCCGTCTACGCGGCAGGCGTGACGCATCGCGGCCCCTACAAGGACGGGCCGGGCGAGATCAATTGCGTCATCGCCCTGGATGGCATGACCATCGCGCCGGGGGACCTGGTCCTGGGCGATGAAGACGGCCTTCTGTCGATCCCGTTCGAGCAAACGGAAGCGCTCCACCAGGCAGCGTCGTCCAAGCACGAACTGGAAACCAGGATGCTGGCGGATATCGCCGCGGGCACGCTGGACACGTCCTGGGTCGATGCCAGGCTCAAGCTCCTGGGCTGCGCGGAGACGCAAGCGTGAGCGCGGCGGCGCGGCCCGGGGACAAGATGCGCGTCGTGCGGCTGGATCTCTGGATCGACCCGGTATTCGACGCGAGCATCGGGCGCGAGCAGGCCCTGAGCCTGGAGGTGCTGCCCGCGCATGGCGGCGCCGTCACGGCGGCAGGGCTGGCCGGCGCGCATGCCTATCACGTCAGCGCGGCCAAAGACGAGGTTCCGGAGTGTTGGCGGGTGTCGGAGGGCCTGCTCGCCCGGTGCCCGGAACTGCTTTGCGTTTCCTCGGGCGGGGCGGGCTACGACACCGTGGACGTGGCGGCCTGCACGCGGGCCGGGGTGGCCGTGGTGAACCAGGCCGGCGCCAATGCCGCGTCGGTGGCGGAAATGACGTTCGCCTTGCTGCTCTCGCTGGTCAAGCGCCTGCGCGAATCCCAGGCCGCGCTGCAAGCGGGGACCGCCGCGTCGCGCGAGGCGCTGATGGGGCGCGAAATCGAAGGGCGCGTGCTCGGCATCGTGGGGATCGGTGAGATCGGGCGGAGAGTCGCCCGCATTGCCGCCGGCTTCGGCCTGCGGGTCGTGGCATTCGACCCGTTGCTGACGCCGGAGGAAATCCGCGCCCGGGGAGCCGAACCGGCCGGCTTCGAGGCGCTGCTTGAAGAGGCCGACGTGGTGAGCCTGCATTGCCCCCTCAACGGCGAGACGCGGGGCATGCTGGGGGCGGGAGCGTTCGGCAGGATGAAGCCCGGCGCGCTCTTTCTCTCGACCGCGCGCGGCGGCATCCACGACGAACAGGCGTTGCTTGCCGCCCTGGAGCGGGGGCGGCTGGCGGGCGCCGGCCTGGACGTGTGGAGCCAGGAGCCTCCCTTGCCCGGCAACGGCCTGCTGCTGCGCTCCGACGTCGTCGCGACCTATCACACGGGCGGCGTCACGCACGAAGGGCGGCGCAAGGTGGCGCAGGGGTCCGCCATCCAGATCGCGGAGATGCTGGCGGGCCGCCGGCCGCCCCGGCTGCTGAATCCGGCGGTCTGGCCCAGGTTCCTGGAACGGCTCGCGCAGCGCCGTGTCGACGCCGCCACCGCCGGTTCGCGGGGATAGGCTTCCGGTATAGTTCGAAAACCCAAGTCTGGAGCCATGCGCCATCATGTCTAGCGCCCGCGATTACGTATATGGAGAGTTGCGCCGACGCCTGATGGCGGGCTCTTTCATGCCGGGCGAGCGGCTGCGCGAAGAGCACATCGCGGCCGAGCTTTCCGTGAGCCGCACGCCGGTGCGCAGCGCCATCGAGCGCCTCGTGACGGACGGCCTGGTCAAGCACGAAGGCCGGCGGGGCGCCGTGGTGCTGGGCTGGCAAGACCGCGATATCGACGAAGCGTTCGAGCTGCGCATGCTGCTCGAACCGTATTCGGCCAAGGCTGCCGCCGAAAGGGCCAGCCCGGAGCAGATACGCGAGCTCGAGCGCATCAACGAGAGCATGCTCGAGGCGATCAACGCCGACGCTCCCGACAGCGTCGCGCGCGTGCAGCACTTCAACAATCAATTCCATCACGCCTTGCTCGAGGCCGCGCAATCCGCGCGGGTGCGTTCCATGGTGGAAAGCCTGCTCGACATGCCCATCATCATCGGTTCGTTCTACTTCTACACCAAGGACGACATGCTGCGCAGCGTGGAGCATCATCGCCAGATCATCGCGGCCCTGCGGGCGCGCGATGCGGAGTGCGCCCAGATCGCGATGCGCTTCCATCTGGCGTCCACGCACCTGCTTTTCCGCACCCACCGCAAGTCGGGCAAGTAGCGCGGCGACGCTACTCCTTTCCGGATCCTGCCTCGGCCAGCGCCTGCTTGATGATGGCATTGGCCGTCCAGCGCGCCACGTCGGTGAGCTCGGAAAGTTCCAGCTTCCAGATGTCCTTCAGGACCAGGAATACTTCGGTCCCGTAGACCAATGACAGGGCCTGCGCCACGCGCTCCAGCTGGGCCGGAGCAAGGTCGGCCGCCAGCGGCGCGATGGCGCGCTTCAGGATGTCGACCCGGTGGCCGCGCACCAGCCGCGGTTCGGCGCCCGACTTGCCGGCGCTGGCTTCGGCGTGCTGCTGCAGGGACACCATGATGGCGGCGCGCAGCGGCGCTTCGTGCGATTCGAGCCTGGGATACGCGAAGCGCAGCAGTTCATCGACCCGGGCGGCGGCGTCGGGGGCGCTTGAGTCCCACGCCAGGATCGGCCCCAGGCTTTCGTCGACCACCGCCGCGATCAGCGCGCTCTGGCTGGGGAAGTAGCGATAGGCCGTCGCGCGCGAGACCTGGGCGTGCTCGGCGAGTTCGGCGACCGAGGGCGTAATGCCTTGCGCCATCAGCCGCTGGGCAGCGTCCAGCAGGGTTTTGCGCATGCGCGCGCGGGGGCCGTGCGGGGGTTCGCCGCTGGCCGCCGCCTGGGGGCTGGCGGGCGCGATGAGCTGCGCCGAGCCGGCGCTTGCCGGGGCATTCCTGGCGGGGGAACGGGTTTGACGTGAGACAGGTGTCTCAGTATGATTCTTTCGTCTCATTTCTAGATTCTACAGGCCTCGCGGCCCCACACATCGAGGCGCGCACCGAGTGTAGCCGCCCGCGGAGGAGTCATGACGCATTCGAACCGGCGGGTCTACGTGGCCGCCACTTACGACACGAAGGGCCAGGAGGCCGAGTACGTGGTGGGCCTGCTCAAGCGGGAAGGGCTGGACGCCGTTTCGGTGGACGTGTCCACCTCGGGCGCGGCCAGCGCGGCCCAGGTCCAGGCGCGCGAGGTGGCCGCATGCCATCCCCAAGGCGCCGACGCCGTCTTCACCGGCGACCGGGGCACCGCCATCGCCGCGATGGCGCAGGCCTTCGAGCGCTACGCTGCGGGCAACGCCGGCATCGGCGCCTTGCTGGGCCTGGGCGGCTCGGGCGGCACCGCCCTGATCACGCCCGCGATGCGGGCGCTCCCCATCGGCACGCCCAAGCTGATGGTCTCCACGATGGCCTCGGGCAATGTGGCGCCCTATGTCGGGCCGTCCGACATCGCCATGATGTATTCGGTGACCGACGTCGCGGGCCTGAACCGCATTTCGCGCCGGGTGCTGGCCAATGCGGCCGGCGCGATCGGCGGGGCCTTCCGGCAGGCCTCCAGCGCGGCCATGGACGACGGCCGGCCCGCCGTGGGGATCACCATGTTCGGCGTCACCACGCTTTGCGTGCAGCAGGTCACCCCGCTGCTCGAATCCCGCTACGACTGCCTGGTGTTCCATGCCACGGGCACGGGCGGCCAGTCGATGGAAAAGCTGTTGGACAGCCATCTGCTCGCCGGCGTCCTGGACCTGACCACCACCGAAGTCTGCGACTTTCTTTTCGGCGGCGTGCTGGCCTGCACGGAAGACCGCTTTGGCGCCGTGGCCCGCACGGGCGCGCCCTACGTGGGTTCCTGCGGCGCGTTGGACATGGTGAATTTCGGCGCCATGGACACCATCCCCGAGCGCTATCGCGGCCGCAAGTTCTACCCGCACAACCCGCAGGTGACGCTGATGCGCACCACCGCGGAAGAGAATGCCCGGCAGGGTGAATGGATCGCCGCCCGGCTGAACCGCTGCCAGGGGCCGGTGCGCTTCCTGATCCCCGAAGGCGGGGTGTCCGCGCTGGACGCGCCGGGCCAGGCGTTCTGGGATCCGGAGGCGGACGCCGCGCTGTTCGGCGCGCTGGAGGCGAACCTGCAGCAGACGGCGGACCGCCGCCTGGTGCGCGTGCCGTTCCACATCAACGACCCGCGCTTCGCCCAGGCCGCGGTCGAACACTATCTTGAAATCGCTACACACTGAGGATTGCCGCCATGCCGCGTTTTGACCGCAACGAGCTACTGGACAAGTTCCGCGCCATGGTGCGCGCGCGCACGCCGATCGTGGGCGGCGGCGCGGGCACGGGCCTGTCTGCCAAGTGCGAGGAAGCGGGCGGCATCGACCTGATCGTGATCTACAACTCGGGCCGCTACCGCATGGCGGGCCGCGGCTCGCTGGCCGGCCTGCTGGCCTACGGAAACGCCAACGAGATCGTGGTCGACATGGGCCGCGAGGTGCTGCCGGTGGTGAAAAAGACTCCCGTGCTGGCAGGCGTGAACGGCACCGATCCCTTCTGCGATTTCGACGTGTTCCTGGACGAGCTCAAGCGCCAGGGCTTTGCCGGCGTGCAGAACTTCCCGACCGTGGGCCTCATCGACGGCAACTTCCGCGCCAACCTGGAAGAGACCGGCATGGGCTATGCCCTGGAAGTGGACATGATCCGCCTGGCGCACAAGAAGGGCATGCTGACCACGCCCTATGTGTTCAACGAGGACGACGCCGTGGCCATGGCCCGAGCCGGCGCGGACATCATCGTGGCCCACATGGGCCTGACCACCGGCGGCTCCATCGGCGCCGAAACGGCGCTGTCGCTGGACGATTGCGTGGCCGCCATCGACCGCATCGCCGAGGCGGCGCTGGCCGTGCGCCCGGACGTCATCGTGCTGTGCCACGGCGGTCCCATCGCCACGCCCGAGGATGCCGCGCACGTGTTGCGGGCATGCAAGCACTGCCACGGCTTCTACGGCGCCAGTTCCATGGAGCGCCTGCCCACCGAGCAGGCCCTGACCGCCGCGACCCGCGAGTTCAAGAACCTGACGTTCTGACCCCCCCATCCCCGCCGTTTCCGCATTCTTTTCTGGGCCGCGCGCCCGCAGGAGTCCGTATGACGCACACCGTACATGTCAGCGCCGTCGTGCACGCCCCGCTGCAGGAAGTCTGGGCCCGGTTCCGCGATTTCGACGGCCTGGCGGGCTGGCATCCCGGCATTGAGCAGAGCCGCCTGGAAGAGGGGGGGCGCCATGACGCCGTGGGCTCGGTGCGGCACCTGACGCTCAAGCCCGCCGGCTTCGTCCGCGAGCGCCTGCTGATGCTGGACGATCCGGGCACGGCACTGCGCTATTCCATCATCGAGACCGACCTGCCCATGCGCGACTACGTTGCCGGCGTGTCGCTGCACCCCGTCACCGAAAGCGGCCACACGCTGGTGCAATGGTGGGCGGACTTCCGCGTCGAGGGCGCGGAACTGAGCGACGTGGCGAACGCCGTGGGCAAGGGCGTGTTCGCGGCCGGGCTGGCGGCGCTGGACGAGAAGCTGCGCCGCGCCTGACCGCAAGCCGCGTAGGATGGGTAGCGCGCGAGAGTTCTTAAGCTAGAACGCCGCTGTCGAACGCGCGTAACCCATGCCGTCATGGGCAGATTGTTTTTCGGCCGATGCGGGGCGCTGTCTGCCCACGGCCGCATGGGTTGCGCGCGCTGGGCAATTGCGTTCTTGGACAGAGGGTCTCGCGCTTTACCCATCCTACGGCGCTTCGGGTTTGGCTGGAAGCCGCTTGCAGCCGGCCGGCAGTTCCGCCGTGCGCAGGTACCCGCGGATGGCGTCGATGAGCGCCCGGGCCGCGGGGCTGAGCGGATACTCCTTGTGCCGGATGATGCAGATCGTGCGCACGACCGTCGGGCGCGCCAGCAACGCGTAGCGTAGCCCCGGTTCCAGCACGCGTTGCGCGGCCAGCGCCGGCAGCAGGGCCACCCCCAGCCCCGCCTTCACCAGCGCGGCCTGCGACGTGGTGCTGGACGCCTCGTAGAAGGGCGCGGCGGCTTCGATCGGCAGGTCGGCGCGCGCGCGCAGCAGCGCCATGATTCCGGTCTCGTCCACGACGCCCACCAGCTTGCGCTGCGCCAGGTCCGACCAGCGCATCGTGCCGTCGCGGCCCGTCCGCAGGTCCGGGTCGTCTTCGCGGTACAGCACCCCGAAACGGTCTTCGAGCAATGCGTCGAAACGCAACCCCGGCGCGTCCGCCCAGCGGCTGGTCAGGCCGAAATCCACCTCGCGGGCGGAGACCTTGCGCTGGATGCGGCCGGAGTTGTCATCGCTGAGATACAGGCGCACGCCCGGGTATTGGGCCGAGAAGGCCGCGGCGGCGGGCGCGATGATCTGCGTGATGGCAGACGGCGCCGCCGCCACGCCCACGCGCCCGCGCTCCATCGCGCCGAAACGCACCACATCCTCGATCACGCCGTCGAAGTCCGCCAGCAGCCGCATCACGCGCGGCAGGAACTCCTCGCCCGCGGCCGTCAGCAGCACGCGCCGGCTCGTGCGCGCGAACAACTGCGTGGCAAGCGCGTCCTCCAGCTGGCGCACCAGGCTGGTCACGGACGATTGGGTCTGGAACAGGCGCTTGGCCGCATGCGTGAAACTGGATTCCTGGGCCACCGCCACGAAGGCGGTCAGGTGTTTCAGGGTGACGTGCTTGGGCAGCCGATTCATTTCAAATCACGATGGATGGATCAATAAAAACAATTTTCCCAGATTGATCGCCGCGACGATACTACGCCCTTTCAGCATCCTTCGGCCTCCCGGGCCGGATCAAGACGGAAGCAGCATGCGGCAGCAGACTCTGGACCTCATCATTGAAGGCGGCTGGGTGGTCGACGGACTGGGCGGCCCCCGGCGGCGCGCAGACGTGGGCGTGGCGGGCGAACGCATCGCCGCCATCGGCGACCTGGCCGGCGTTGCCGCGGCGCGCCGCGTGGACGCCCGCGGCAAGATCGTGGCGCCGGGCTTCATCGATGTGCATGGCCATGACGACCTGATGTTCGTGGAGCGCCCCGGCCTGGAATGGAAGACCAGCCAGGGCATCACCTCGGTCGTGGTGGGCAATTGCGGCGTCAGCGGCGCGCCCGCGCCCCTGCCCGGCAATACGGCGGCGGCGCTGGCCCTGCTGGGGGAAACGCCCTTGTTCGCCGATATGGGCGCGTATTTCGACGAGCTGCGAGCCCAGCAGCCCATGATCAACGTGGCGGCCCTGGTGGGGCATGCCAACCTGCGCCTGGCCGCCATGCGCGACCCCGCTGCCCAGCCCACGGACGAAGAGCAGGGCGCCATGCAGCGCATGCTGGACGACGCCCTGGCCGCCGGCGCCGTGGGGTTCAGCACCGGCCTGGCCTACCAGCCGGGCGGCGCCGCGCAGCCGGCGGAGCTGGAGGGCCTGGCGAAGGTGGCGGCCGCGCGCGGCGCCATGCACACCAGCCACATCCGTAACGAGGGCGATCAGGTCGAGGCCGCGGTGGACGAAGTGCTGTCCGTGGGCCGCAATACCGGCTGCGCCACGGTGCTGTCGCATCACAAATGCATGTTGCCGCGCAATTGGGGCAAGAGCCGCGCCACACTGGCCAACATCGACCGGGCCCGGGCGGAGGGCCTGGACGTGGCCCTGGACATCTATCCGTATCCGGGCAGTTCCACCATCCTGATCCCGGAACGCGCCGAGATCATCGACGATATCCGCATCACCTGGTCTACCCCGCACCCCGAATGCGGCGGCCAATACCTGAGCGATATCGCGGCGCGCTGGGGCTGCGACAAGACCACGGCGGCGCGCCGGCTGTGCCCGGCGGGCGCCATCTATTTCGCCATGGACGAGGCCGAGGTCCAGCGCATTTTCCAGCATGAGCGCTGCATGGTCGGTTCCGACGGGCTGCCCAACGACGCGCATCCCCACCCGCGGCTGTGGGGCAGCTTCACGCGCGTGCTGGGCCGCTATGTGCGCGAGGCGCGGCTGCTTACGCTGGAGGCCGCGGTCGCCAAGATGACCGCCCTGCCGGCGCGCGTGTTCGGCCTGGCGGGACGCGGCCAGCTCACCGAAGGCGCGTGGGCGGACATCGTGGTGTTCGATGCCGACACCGTCGAGGACCGCGCCACCTGGGAAGCGCCGACCCTGGCGTCCGCGGGCGTCGAGCGCGTGCTGGTCAATGGCAGCCAGGTCTTCCCGGCGTCGGCGGGCATGCCGCGGCCCGGCAGGATCCTGCGGCGCGAGGCGATGGAGCCGGATGCCGCGGGCTCCCTTCGATAAAACATATCCCATTCCTACAGGAGACAACCCCCATGATGCGCAAGACCTGCATCGCCCTGGCGCTGGCCGCCGTGCTGCCCGCCGCTCACGCGGCCTTTCCGGACCGCCCCATCACCCTGATCGTGCCTTTCCCGGCGGGCGGCCCGACCGATATCGTCGGCCGGCTTGCCGCGGCCAAGGCAGGCGAGATCCTGGGCCAGCAGATCGTGGTCGAGAACCGCACGGGCGCGTCCGGCACGATCGGCATGACGGCCACGGCCCGCGCCAAGCCCGACGGCTATACCGTGGGGCTGGCCACCGTCAGCACGCACGGCACGGCGCCGCACCTGTTTCCCAACCTGGCCTACGATCCCGTCAAGGATTTCACGCCGGTCAGCAACCTGGTCACCAGCCCCAACATCCTCAGCGTGAACCCGCAGTTCCCCGCCAAGACGCTGGCGGAATTCGTGACGCACGTGCGCGCCAACCCGAACAAGGACGGCTACGCCAACGCGGGCGCCGGCGGCGTGAACGACCTGGGCATGATCTGGTTCCTGCAGATCATCGGCGGCAAGATGAACAGCATTTCGTACCGGGGCTCGGCGCCCGCGCTGACCGACACGGTGGGCGGGGTGGTGCCGGTGATCTTCGACAACTTTCCGTCCTCGCTGCCCTATCTGAAGAGCAACCACCTGCGCGCCCTGGCCATCACGGGCACCGAGCGCAACCCGCGCCTGCCGGACGTGCCGACCTTCGCCGAGCAGGGCTACAAGGATTACGACGTGACCGCGTGGTACGGCGTGGTGGGCCCGGCGGGCATGCCGGCCGATGTGCGCGACAAGCTGGCCCAGGCCTTCGCCCAGGCGGTGCGCGATCCGGCGACCGCCGCGAAGATGGAAGAGACCGGCGCCTTCCCGCTGGGCAACACGCCCGCGGCGTTCGGCGAGCAGATCCGCACCGAGCGCGACCGCTGGAAGTCGGTGATCGACAAGGCGCAGATCAAGCTGCAGTGATGGCGCGGGCGGCCGCGCCCGCGCCCGCTCAGTACACGTCGCGGCGGTAGCGGCCGTCGCGCTGCATGGCCTGCAGGCGCGCGTCGCCCAGGATGTCCTGCAGGGCGGCGTCGACGCCGCCGGCCATGCCCTGCAGGCTGCCGCAGACGTAGATGGCCGCGCCATCGTCGACCCAGGCGCGCACGGCATCCGCCTGTTCGCGCAAATGATGCTGCACGTAGCGGCGTTCGGGCTGGTCGCGCGAGAACACCGCATCCACGCGTTCCAGCGTGCCGTCGCCGTGCCAGGCGGCGATATCGGCCTTGCAGAACCAATCGTGCGCGGCGTTGCGCTCGCCGAACACCAGCCAGTTGCGCCGGTGGCCGGCCGCGCGGCGCGCCTTGATGAGCGCGCGCAGGCCGGCCAGGCCCGTGCCGTTGCCCACCAGGATCAGCGGGCGGCCGTCGGCCGGGGCGTGGAAATTGCGGTTCACGCGCACGCGCAGGTCTATCGCATCGCCGGGCTGGGCGATGTGGGTCAGCCAGCCGCTGCCCAATCCCAGGGCGCCGTCCGCGCCTCGCATCTGGCGCACGAGCAGCTGGATGACCCCGTCTTCGGGCAGCGAGGCGATGGAGTATTCGCGGTGCGCATGCAACGGGCCGCCGGCTTCCAGCCTCGGGCCGATCTCGGCGATGTCGCCGGCCTGCCAGGCGGCGTCGGCGTCCGCGGGCGGCGTCAGGGTCAGCAGGTAGCACGGGCCGCCCTGGCTGTCCGGATTGAGCCGTTCGCGCGCGTCCAGGCGCCAGGACTGGTACGCGGGCGCCTGCCAGTCGGGCAGATCGCTGCGTCCGGCCAGCAGCCCCAGGTGGTGCTGCCAGTGCCGCAACGCGGCGGGATCGCCATTGTCGACCTCGACCAGGTCGAACAGCGGCGCGGCGCCTTGCGCATGCAGCCATTCGCCGAGGCGGCGGCCGAAGCCGCAGTAGTTTGCGTACTCGCTGTCGCCCAGCGCCAGCACCGCGTATTGCGAGCCCGCCAGCGAGGGCCCGCCTCGCCCGGCCGCGTCGGCAAGCATCCGGTCGGAAAATGCGGCGGCGGCGTCGGGCGGGTCGCCTTCGCCATAGGTGCTGGCCACGAACAGCATGCGGCGGTAGCCGGCAAGGCGCGCCAGGTCCAACTGGCCCAGCGCCGCGACGCGCACCGTCAGGCCGCCCGCCCGCAGGGATTCGGCGGTCTGTTCGGCCAACGATTCGGCGTAGCCGGTCTGCGTCGCGTAGGCGACCAGCAAGGTGTCTTCGGGAACGGGGGCGTCCAGGGCCTGCCGCGCCTGCGCGTGCTGGGCTTCCTGGCGCCGGGCGCGGCGCAGCGCCCATAGGCACAGGAGCAGCCACAGCCCCACCACGCACGCCGCCGCGATCAACCGGGTAGGGGCCATGGTTTCAGCGGGGGAAGGCCAGCGCCTGGAACGCCGGGGTGGCGGCGACGCGATAAGCGTCGGGGTCGCGAAGGATGAAGAGGGCCGCCAGGCCGTGCCGGCAGGCATGGGCCAGGCCGTCGTCCAGGCCCAGCACCGTCAGGGCGGTGGCCAGCGCGTCGGCCTGCATGCAGCTCCGGTGCACCACGGTGACCGAGGCCAGTCCGTTGCGCACGGGCTGGCCGCTGCGGGGATCGATGGTGTGGGCGTAGCGTTCGTCGCCGCTGCCCGCGTGGCGCCGGTAGTCGCCCGAGGTGGCGATGCTGCATTCCGCAAGCGGCACCGCCAGCGCGTGGCCGTCGCTGGCGTCGGGCACTTCGACGGCCACGCGCCAGGGCTGGCCGTCGGGCCGCTTGCCGCGCGCGCGCAGTTCGCCGCCGACTTCCACCAGGTATTGCGTGATGCCCAGGGCGTCGAGCGCCATCGCGGCGCGATCCACGCCGTAGCCCTTGGCGATGGAAGACAGGTCCAGATAGGTGCCGCCTTCCTGCATCGCCGCGCGCCTGCCGGAATCGAGCCGGACGCGGCGCCAACCGCAGCGCGCGCGGGCGGCTTCGATGGCGGCGGGCGAGGGCGGCTCGAACGCGCGCTGGTGCGGACCGAAGCCCCAGGCGTTCACCAGCGGCCCCACGGTCGGGTCGTAGGCGCCGCCGGTTTCCTCGGCCAGCGCCAGCGCGTGGTCCAGCACGTGGAAGAAGCCGGCGGGCAGCGCTTGCCAGCCGGGGCCCGCCTGGTTGTAGCGCGTGATGTCGGAATCCGCTTCCCAGGTGCTCATCTGGGCCACCACTTCGTCCAGCGCGGCCTGGATGGCCTGCCGCGCGGCGGCCTCGGTGCGTCCGGCCGGCAGGGCCAAGCGCGCCGACCAGGTGGTGCCCATGGTCGCCCCGGCCAGCGCCGCCGGCCGGGCCGGCATGGCGCCATAGGCGACGCGCGGCGTGGCGACGGCCGCGCCGCGCGGAGCGTAGGAAGGGGGAGTCGTCATGCGGCCAGGCAGGCTCAGGGCTGCAGCACTTCGACCGTGCCCGCGTACGACAGGCGGCGCTTCTTGGCCTGCGGCACGCTGACCTTGGCGTCTTCCATGCCGGCCTCGATCCAGTACAGGCCGGGTTGCGGCCACTTCACCGAGAACTTGCCGTCCTTGTCGGTCTTCAGCTGGATCTCGCCGACCTTGTCGCGATAGCGGCTGCCGCCGGGCACGACGTTGACTTCCAGTTCCGCCGCGGGCTTGCCGTCCAGCAGCATCTGGAAGGTGGCGGATTCGTCCGTGAACAGGTCGTTGGGGTGGCTGACGGGAGCCAGTTCCAGGCCGCGGCCCACCGGCTTGACGGCCGAGGGCTTGCCGGCGGTGACGAAGGTTTCGACGCGGCCCAGGCTCTGGGAGATTTCCAGGTCCTCGGCCTTGGCGGGCACGGCCTGGGCCAGGCCTTCGGCCTTGCCGAAATAGCGCTTGTTCTTGCCGTCTTCCTTCCAGCGAGCGAACACGCCGTCGTTGACGACGGCCACGCGGTACGTGCCGCTTTGCTTGAGCTGCAGGTCGAAGGTGCTGCGCAGCTTGCCGCGGTTGAGGTTCTCGGCCTCGGCGGAGGCGCCGTCGGGCGCCGTCACGGCCAGGCCGTCCAGGCGCAGCGGCGCGTGGTTGAAATAGAACTTGTCGTTGCCCACGGCGGCGTCGACCGTGATCCAGCTGTCGGTGCCGGACAGCACCGTCGAGGACGGCACGATCCAGACGTCGTGCGCGTGGGCGGCGAAAGGCAGGCAGAGCGCCAGGGCGGCGGCCAGTTTGGCGGCGGATTTCATCGTTGCGTTCCTAGTCAGGGTTTCAGGTCGAGCGCGACGGCGCCCAGTTCATGCTCGCCGCGGGCCGTCAACTGCTCGGCCTTTTGCGGCGGCCATTGGAAGGGGATGCGCAGCAGTTCGCGGCCGCCGACTTCGCGCGCCGCTTCCACCACCATCGCGTACTGGCCGGGCTTGAGCTGCGACAGGGGCTTGCTGGCCGCGTCGAAGCTCAGCGCGTGCTTGCCCACCGGCTTGGTCGCGCCGCTCACGCCGTCCACCGGGAACTGCTGGTTGCGCCCGCTGCGGCGCCACCACTGGCGCATGTCCTTGAGCCATTCGGTGCCTTCGTTGTTCTTCTTGGCCACGTCGTACCAGACCGCCAGATCGGTGGCGACGCTCTGGTCGGGATTCTCGATCCAGATCGCCACGTAGGGGCGGTGGTATTCCGCGACATCGAGGCGCGGAACCTCGATGGACAGGCCGATGTCGGCCGCTTGGGCCGTTCGGGCGATCAGGCCGGCCAGCAGGGCCGACAGCAACAGCTTGCGCATGGAAGTCTCCAGGGCGGATCGATGGGATCAATGAATGAAGAGCAGGGCCAGCACGACCGGGATCACGACGCCGAGCCCGACCATGGGCCAGGTCGCGCTGCGGTTGCCGGCGTGCATTTTCAGCAGTACCAGCCCGGTCAGCGAAAAGACCAGACAGGCGGCGGCGAAAATGTCCAGGAACCAGCTCCAGGCCAGGCCCGTGTTGCGGCCCTTGTGCAGATCGTTCAGGTACGAGATCCAGCCGCGGTCGGTGCGTTCGTATTCGACGTCGCCGCTGGACAGGTCTATGGACAGCCAGGCATCGCCGCCGGCGCGCGGCAGCGACAGATAGATCTCGTCCGCGGACCATTCGGCGACCCTGCCGGCCGCGGCGGCGTCCAGCGTGTCGTCCAGCCACTGCGCGACGGGGGCGGGCAGGGGCGCTTTTTTCTGCGCGGGAGGGGGGGACAATTGCGCCAGCACGGCGGCGGGCAGCCTGGCCTCGCGGCTGGTCACCACCGCCTTGGCCTCGATGTGCGAGGCGTTGTTCAAGGTCAGCCCCGTGACGGCGAACAGCAGCATTCCCAGCAGGCACAGCGCCGAACTGATCCAGTGCCATTGATGCAGCGTCTTGAGCCAATAGGCCCGGCGGCGAGGGGTGGGTTGACTGTCCATGGGGTATCGGGTGAAAGCCCGCGGATTCTAACATTTAATGAGAATGAATCTTATAAATGCCGCGATTGCGCCTGAGAGGCGATTTCAATCGATTTCGGGCTCGCTGCCCCTTGGGGGGGCGCGCGCGGCGTGGCGCCTGTGCGCTGGCGGCGATAAGATAGGCCACCCGTTACAAACACCGGAGGTCGTCATGCTTGAACAGCAAGTCGCGGATCGCATCGGTCGTCATTGGGGGTGGGTGGCTCTGCGCGGCGTCGTCGCCATCCTGTTTGGCCTCATGGCCATGTCGATGCCAGCCATCACCCTCTCCGCGCTGGTGCTGGTGTGGGGCGCCTTCGCGCTGGCCGACGGCGTGCTGGCGCTGATCGCCGGCGTGCGCATCCGGGACAATGGCAAGCCGCTGTGGGCGCTCATCGTCGTGGGCCTGCTGGGCGTCGCCGCGGGGATCGTCACCTTTCTCTGGCCCGGACTGACCGCGCTGATCCTGCTGTACATCATCGCGATCTGGGCGCTGGTGTCGGGCGTATTCCAGATCATCGCCGCCGTGCGCTTCCGCAAGGAAATCCGCAACGAATGGCTGCTCGGGCTGTCGGGGCTGGTGTCGGTGCTGTTCGGCGGCATGCTCATCATGCAGCCCGGCGCGGGCGCGCTGGCGCTGGTCTGGGTCATTGGCATCTATGCCGTGTTTTTCGGCATACTTCTGCTGGTTTTTTCCTTCCGACTCAGACAGCACAAGGCGTCCTGATTCCCGATGTCCGCATACCAGACCCTGATTCCCCTGAATTTCCTCGCCGTGGGCGTGGGCGCCACGCTCGGCGCCTGGGTCCGTTGGCTGGTCGGTCTGTGGCTGAACGTCGAGTCCTGGCCGTGGGGGACCTTCGCGGTGAACCTCGCGGGGGGCTATCTGGTGGGGCTGGTGCTGGCCCTGGTGGCCGGCCATCCCGAATGGCCCGCCTGGGTGCGGCTCGGCGCGATCACCGGCTTCATGGGCGGCTTGACCACGTTTTCGACCTTCTCCGCGGAAACCGTCGCCATGCTGGAACGCGGCGCCTACGGCACCGCGGTGGGCTATGCCGGCTTCAGCCTGGCGGGTTCGCTGCTGCTGACGGCGGCGGGCCTGGCCACCGCCAGCCTGCTGCGCTAGCCGGCCAGCGGGGCCAGCACGCGCGCGGCCTGCAGGCCGCTGCGCACCGCGCCTTCCAGCACGCCGGGGTAGCCTGTGTCGGTCCAGTCGCCGGCAAGCGCCAGGGTGGGCCAAGGCGTGGAATTCAGCGGGCGGGTCAGGCCCGGCACCGCCGCGAAGGTCGCGCGTTTCTCGATGAAGAGTTCCGCCGCCGTCACTTCCGGCATGGCGGGCAGGCGCGCGGGATGGCGCGCTGCCTGTTCGGCCACCTGGTCGATCAGTTCCTCGATGACCTGCTGGCGGTTGCGGTCCGCGATGCCGGCGGCGGCGCTGGCCACCACGGCCAGTTCGCCGGCCTTGGCGTCGCCGGCCAGTTGCGCGCGGTCGAACAGCCATTGGCCGATGTGGCCGCGGGCGGCTTCCTCGCGCAGCATCATCATGGGCTCCGGCAACCGCCAGGGCTCCGCCAGCCGCAGGTTGAGCGTGGCGATGGGCAGGTAGTCGAAGGCCTTCAGGGCCTCGAGCAGGCCGCTGGCGCCGGCTTCCCGCAGCGGGGCGTCCAGCAGCCGGGCCGCGAAGGTGGGCGGCACGGCCAGCACCGCCGCGTCGAAGCGTTCCTGGTTGATGTCGATGCCGTCGTCGGACGGACGTATCTGGCGCACCGTGCTGCCGTAGCGCATGGTGACCTGGCGCGCGGCCGCGTCGGGCCATAGCGCCGACAGGTCGGTGCAGGGCAGCAGCATGTCGCTGTCCTCGCGGCTGCCCGCCAGGCTGTCGCGCAGCACGCGCGCGAACAGCGCGGCGCTGGCCGTGGCCATCGGTGTGTTCAGCGCGGCCAGGCAGAGCGGTTCCCAGAGCTGGCGGATCAGCGCGTCGGACTGGCCGTGGTAGTGCAGCAGGTGCAGCACGGTCCAATCGCGCGGAGGCGTCCAGGACATGGTTTTCAGCCCGCGCATGAGGCGCAGGGTGGCCAGCCGGTCGGCCCAGGACAGGCCGCGCGCCCGCAGGATGGCGATCGCCATGTGCAGCGGGGCGGGCAGGCGCGGGGCCGACAGGCGGAAACGGCCGTCCAGGCTGGCCAGCCTCAGGGGGCGGCGCATCAGCAGGGCGTCCGGATTGCGGCCCACCCGGCGCATCAGCGCCAGCGTGTGCTTGTAGGCCCCCGAAAGCAGGTGCTGGCCGTTGTCCAGCGGCGCGTCGAATTCGGTGTGGAAGACACGGCGAGCGCGCCCGCCGGGGGTATGGCCGGCTTCGAACACGGTAACCTTGGCGCCCGCCTCGCGCAGCGCCACGCTGGCCGCCAGTCCGGCCCAGCCCGCGCCGATGACCGCGGCCTTCACCGCGCCAACCGACGGACGAGTCCGCGTCCGCCGCCCACCCAGGTCTTCCAGGCCAGCCACAGTTTGCGCAGGGGCGTGAGCGAAATCCGCTGGTGCAGCACCTGCCAGTTGTCGCGCTCGATCTCGTCGAGCAGCGCGTGGTAGATCGCGGCCATCATCAGCCCGGGCCGCTGCGAACGGCGGTCGGCCTCGGGCAGGTTGTTCATTGCCTCGCGGTACAGGCCGCGCGCGCGGTCGGCCTGGAACTTCATCAGCGCGCTGAAGCGCTCGGAGTACTGGCCGTTCAGAATGTCAGAGGCCTTGACCTCGAATTGCTGCATGTCGTTGACGGGCAGGTAGATGCGGCCGCGGCGGGCGTCGTCGCCCACGTCGCGGATGATGTTCGTCATCTGGAACGCCAGGCCGAGCTTCTCCGCGTAGACCAGGGTCTTGGGATCGGAGTAGCCGAACACGCCGGCCGACAGCTCGCCCACCACGCCGGCGGCATGCCAGCAGTACTTCCGCAGGCCGGGCCAATCCAGGTAGCGGGTCTGGTCCAGGTCCATTTCCATGCCGTCCACCACGGCCTGCAGGCGTTCGCGGGTGATCGAACAGCTTTCGAGGTGCGGTTGCAGGGCGCGCGTTACCGGGTGGTCCGGCGTGCCGTCGAACATCTGGTCGATCTGGGTGCGCCACCAGGCCAGCTTGACGCGGGCGAGCGACGGGTCGGTGCATTCGTCCACCACGTCGTCGACTTCGCGGCAATAGGCATACAGCGCCGTGATGGCGCGCCGCCGCTCGGGCGGCAGGAACAGGAAGGCGTAGTAGAAGCTCGAACCGCTTTTGGCGGCTTTTTCCTGGCAATATTCGTCAGGGGTCATATCAGGTAATTGCGCGCCACACCATGATGGCCCAGTCTTTGGCGCCCAATTCGGGGCGATTCATGAATACATCGTAGCCGCTCGCCTCGATACGCTCCAGCACGCGCAGCCCGCCTTGCACCACCAGGCGCAGCTCCAGGCCCATGCGGCCCGGCAGGCGGCGCGCCAGCGGAGCGCCGAAGTGTAGCAGCGCGCGGGCGCGTTCCACCTCGAAGGCCATCAGGTCGCGCCAGGCGGGCGTCAGCCGGCAGGCTGCCAGGTCATCGTCGGTCACGCCATGGCGGCGCAGGTCTTCCTGCGGCAGGTAGACGCGATGCTTGCGCCAATCCACCCGCACGTCCTGCCAGAAGTTCACGAGCTGCAGGCCGGTGCAGATCGCGTCCGCCTCGTCCACGTTCTGCGGATTGGTGGCTTCGAACAGATGCAGCATCAGCCGGCCCACCGGATTGGCGGAACGGGTGCAGTAGTCGGCCAGGGCGGCGTAGTCTTCGTAGCGCTTGACGCTGATGTCCTGCTCGAAGGCGGACAGCAGGTCGTAGAAAGGGGTGATGGGCAACTGGTGGCGGGCGATGGTGGCCGCCAGCGGCCGGAAGATGCCGGCCAGTTCGGGCGAGCCGGGTTCCGGCGTCGAGCCCGGTTCGGCGCCGATGCGGTGCAGTTCGGCCCGGAACGCGGCCAACTGGCTCAGCCGTTCCTCGTCCGTGGCGCTGCCTTCGTCGGCGATGTCGTCCGCGGCGCGGGCGAACCGGTAGATATCGGTCACGGCGCCGCGCAGCCTGCGCGGCAGCAGCAGCGAGGCGACGGGGAAGTTCTCGTAGTGATCGATGGACATAAAGCGGGTTTGCGGTGCGGCCCCGGGGGCCCTGACGAACCCATTTTAAGGTGAACGAGCCCCGGCCGTTTGGCCCGGGCATGGGGCCATGCCGCGGGGGCAAGGATCAGTTAGACTTAAGCGCCACAGGATTGCACACCATGCCGCGCCCAATTTCAGCCTCCGTCTCCGTTTCCGCCCTTGCGCACAACCTTGCGGCGGTGCGCCGCCATCTCGACCAGACCGCGGCCGCCGCGTCCGGCCTGCCGCCCTCGATCTGGGCGGTCATCAAGGCCAACGCCTACGGGCATGGCATCGAGCAGGCGGTGGCGGGTTTCTCCAAGGCGCAGGGCCTGGCGATGCTGGACCTGGACGAAGCCGTGCGTTGCCGCGAGGCGGGGTGGGGCGGGCCGATCCTGCTGCTGGAAGGGTTTTTCAGCCCGTCCGACCTGGAGATCGTCGACCGCTACCACCTGAGCTCCACCGTGCATAACCGCGAGCAGCTGGACATGCTGGCGCGGGCGCGCCTGTCGCGCCGGGTGGACATCATGCTCAAGCTCAACAGCGGCATGAACCGCCTGGGCTTCAGCCCGGCCGCCTATGCCGCGGCGCACGAACGCGCCATGCTGCTGCAACAGCAGGGCACCCTGGGCTCGGTGGGCAAGATGACCCACTTCGCCTGCGCCGACGGCCCGCAGGGCGTGAACGAACAGCTGGGCCTCTTCAATTCGGTGACGCATAAGCTGCCGGGCACCATCAGCGTCTGCAATTCAGCGGCCACGCTGCGCTTCGCCGAGATCGCCGTGGGCTCGGAAACGCAATCGCACTGGGTGCGTCCCGGTATCTGCCTCTACGGGGCCTCGCCGTTCGCAGACGCCGAGGCCGTCTCCTTCGGCCTGAAGCCGGCCATGTCGCTGCGTTCGGAAATCATCGCCGTGCAGGATCTGAAGGCGGGCGACTCCGTCGGCTACGGCGCCATTTTCCGCGCCGAGCGCTCCATGCGCATCGGCATCGTGGCCTGCGGCTACGCCGACGGCTATCCCCGCCACGCCGCCACCGGCGCGCCCGTGGTCGTGGCCGGCATCCGCACCCAGTTAGTGGGCCGCGTATCCATGGACATGCTGATCGTCGATCTGGGCCCGATTCCCGCGGCCGGCGTGGGCACGCCCGTGTCGCTCTGGGGCGAGGACGGCCCCTCCGTGGACGAGGTCGCCCAGGCCGCCGGCACCATTGGCTACGAGCTGCTGTGCGCGCTGGCGCCGCGCGTCCCGGTCACTCGGGACGCCTGAGCCGACACGTCCGGCGTGCAAGAATTGCTACGCAATTTACAAGACAGGTGGCGCCGGATGGTGTCTACTTGGAAGACCGGGCGCTCAAGCGCCCGTTTTTGACCAAGAAAACAGACGACGAGGTTTCAATCCATGAAGGACAAATGCGTACTCATCACGGGCGCCACCAAAGGCATAGGCTGGGCCCTTACGCAGCGGCTGTCCGACATGGGCTGTCACGTGGTGGGCATTGCGCGCAACACCACCGACGTGGATTTTCCCGGCTATCTCTACGCCTGTGACCTGGCGGACGCCGGCCGCACCGAGGAAGTGCTGCGCGAAATCCGCGAGAAATTCCCCGTCGACGCGGTGGTCAACAACGTCGGCATCGTCTCGCCGCAGCCGTTGGGCGAGATCGACCTGGCCACCCTGTACAACGTGCTCGACCTGAACGTCCGCGTGGCGGTGCAGGTCACCCAGGCCTTCATCGAATCCATGAAGGTGCGCCGCGCCGGCCGCATCGTCAACGTGGTCAGCCGCGCGATCCATGGCGGCATGGATCGCACCGCCTATTCGGCCGCCAAGAGCGCGCTGGTGGGCTGCACGCGCAGTTGGGCGCTGGAGCTGGCCGAATACGGCGTGACCGCCAACGCGGTAGCGCCCGGTCCGATCGAAACGGAAATGTTCCGCGCCACGCGTCCGGCGGGCAGCGACGCCGAAAAGCGCGCCCTGGCTTCGGTGCCCATGAAGCGCCTGGGGACCCCCGCCGAGGTGGCGGCCGCCATCGCCTTCCTGCTGTCCGACGACGCGGGCTTCATCACCGGCCAGGTGCTGGGCGTGGACGGCGGCGGCAGCCTCGCCGGGCGCTCGTAACCGGCCGCCTCAGCTGCGCACCGCGCTCCGGAAGGCCGCCGAAAGGGCCGTGAGCGCATCGCGCGCCCGGCCGTCCTTGACCCGGGTGTGCAGCAAGACGGGCAACTGCGGTATGGCGGGCAGCCCCAGCCTGGGGCCCGCATCCACCGCGCCGAACGGCAGCATGCGCGGAGACAGCGCCGCAACGCCGAGCCCCGCCATCACGGCTGCCGTGACGGCCATCACGCCTCCGCCCACGAAAACTTCGGTCCAGGGTATGCCCGCCGCATCGAGCAGCTGGCCGGCGAGCGCGCGCACGCCGCAAGGCTGCGCCATCGTGGCCAGCGGCAGCGGTTCGCCTGTCCGGTGCTGCCAGCCCGGGGCAGCGAACCAGCCGAACTTCTCCTGGGTGATGATTTTCCCGTCGTCGCGGCCCGCGTGCAGGCGGACGATCACCGTGTCCAGCTCCCGCCGGTCGAAGCTCTGGAGCAAGTCGGCCGACGAGGCGATCCGGATTTCGATCAGCAACTGGGGGTCCTGCGCGTTCATGCGCGCGATCAGCGCCGGCAGTTCGGGGCCCGCGACATGGTCGCTGATGCCGATGGCGAGGCGTTGCCTCGCTTCGGCCATGGCGGACAGCGCGCGGTCGTGCACGGCAAGGAGTTCGCGCGCGTGTTCCAGAAAGCCGGCGCCTCGCGCCGAAAGCGCGACGTAACGGGGCGTACGCTCGACCAGGCGGAAGCCGAGCCGGTCTTCCAGCCGCTTCAGCTTCAAGCTGACCGCGGCCTGGGTCGTGCCCATGGCGTCGGCGGCATGCGTGAAGCTGCCGAGTTCGGCAATGCGAACGAAAGCCTTGACGGCATCGAGGTCGAGCGCGCGTTCAGTCATTTCAAATATTTATCGTTGATATATATACAGATAGCGTATCAGAATAGATAACATGAAGCGGCATTCTATGGAGAACCCACCATGCCGCTCGTTCACATCTCATTGCGCGCCGGAAAGACGCAAGCCTACCGCCAGGCCCTCTTCGACGGCGTCTACCAGGCGCTGCGCGAAACCTTCAACGTGCCCGACGACGACCAGTTCATGGCCATGACCGAGCATGACGCCGCAAACTTCCGCTATGGCGCGACCTATCTCGATATCGCGCGCAGCGACGACCTCGTGTTCATCCAGATCACGGCGAGCAACACCCGCAGCATGGAGCAGAAGAAGGCGCTGTTCCGGCGGATCGCCGAACGGCTGGAGGCAAGCCCGGGCATGCGCCCGGAGGACGTGTTCGTGAATCTGGTGGAGGTGGAGAAAGAGAACTGGTCGCTCGGCCGCGGTCTCGCGCAGTACGCGTGAGGCCGCCAGGGGGCCCCGCGCGGGCCCGGCATCAGGCGCCCAGCGCGCCGGCCTCCAGGCGCAGCGCCTCCAGAAAGCGCACGAGGGCCGGCGCGGCGTCGACTTGCGCCCGCTGCACCACGCCGACCGGCGGCAGGGTCCAGTCGGGGCGGAACCTCAGGATGGCCAGCACGCCCATGGCGGCGTAATGCTGCGCTACCGCGCGCGGCATGGCCGACAGCAGATCGCTGCTGCGCAACAGCACCTCGTTGGCAAGCAGCGATACCGATTCGGCCATGGGCGCGCGCAATGTCAGCCCCTGTTCGGCGAAGTAGGCGTCGATGCGCTGGCGCAGCGGCGCTTGCGGCGGAGGCAGGATCCAGTCCTGCCGCGCCAGCGCGGCGGCGGTGATGCGGGTGGATGCCGCCAGCGGATGGCCGATGCGCGCCACCACGCATATCGGCTCTTCGTACAGCACTTCGGTGCGGAACATGGGCTGGGTCGCGTCCAGCATCAGCCGTCCCAGCACGCAGTCGAACTCCCCGCGGGCCAGGCCCGCCAGGAGCATGTCGTGCGCGCCTTCCTGCAACATGACGGTGACGCCCGCATGATCGGCGCGCAAGCGCCGCAGGGCCCGCGGCACCAGGACGGGCAGCGCGACCTGCTGCACGCCGACGCGGATCCGTCCGCTGGCGCCCGCGGCCAGGGCGGCGATCTCGTTGCGCGCGCCGGACAGGTCGGACCAGAGCACGTCCGCCTTGCGGGCCAGCGCGTGCCCGAATCCGGTGGGCGTGATGCCGCGGCGCGTGCGCTGGAACAGCGGCACGCCGAACATGTCTTCCAGTTCGAGCAGCTGCTTGCTGGCGGCAGGCTGGGTCATGCCGAGCTCGGCGGCGGCCTTGTGCACGCTGCCCTGCGCGTACAGCGCCCGCAGCAGGTCCAGATGGCGCATGCGCAGACGGCCGCCGATATGGCGAAGCTCGGGAATCCGGGGCGTCGATGGCATGGTTATCCAATTCCAATTGGTTATCACAGCATTCTAATAATTGATTAGATTGTATGCACCCCGTACCTATACTGGACCGCAGTTCAACCGTCCTGCGAAAAGGGGAAACCATGAAGATCACGATGCTGGGAACCGGCGCCGCGCTGCCCGATCCCGACCGGGGCCAGTCCGCCATCCTGCTGACGCTGGATGACGACACGCATTACCTGTTCGATTGCGGCGAGGGCGCCACGCGTCAGATGGTGCGCGCGAACGTCGATCCGGCGAAGGTCGGTTTCGTATTCCTGACGCACCTGCACCACGACCATATTTGCGACTATCCCTATTTCGTGATCTCCAGCTGGATGCTGAACAAGCAGGGCGCGCCGCTGGTGCTGGGGCCGAAGGGCACGCGCCACTTCGTCGACCACCTGTTCGAGAACGGCGCGTACCAGACGGATTTCCGGGCGCGCAGCGCCTACCCGGTGCGCCAGGCCAATATCGAGGCCGCGCGGCCCGAGGTGCGCGAAGTCAGTCCGGGCGTCGTCTTCGAAGACGGCAAGGTCCGCATTTCCGTGGACTGGGTCGAGCACATCCCCCGCGAGGTCTGCGAATGCTTCGGCGTGCGCGTGGAGGCGGAAGGCAAGGTCATCGCATTCAGCGGCGACACCGCGCCCTGCGAGGCCATGGTGCGCCTGGCCCGGGACGCGGACCTGCTCATTCACGAGTGCACGTTTCCCGAATCGTTCATCGCCCATCGGGCCAAGACCGGCGTGGGCACGTACGCGCACACCAGTCCGACCGATCTCGGCAAGATCGCGCGCGAGGCCAATGTGAAGAGCCTGGTCGCCACGCATTTCGGGCACTTCGACTCCACCAGCCCCGTGCTCAAGCGCGCCGCGGCCAAGCACCTGCCTGTGGACCTGATGGGCCCGCACCTGATGGACGAGATCGTGGCCGACATCCGCAAGAACTACGCCGGCCCGCTGCGGCTGGCCCACGACCTGATGCGCATCGACCTCTAGCCCGCGCAGGAAACGAAGGCCGGCCTTCGGACCGGCATGTCGCGGGCATGCCGCCCGCCGGCCAGGGAGAACACCATGACGTACCGGACGTGCGCCGTATCCGTTTTGCTTGCCTTGGGCGCGGCGGCTTCGCCGCCGGCCGCCCGGGCGCAGTATCCCGATCATCCCATCCGCATCGTGCTGCCGTATGCGCCAGGCGCGGCGGGCGACGTTGCCATGCGGCAGATCCAGCCCCTGCTGGAGCAGCGCCTGGGCCAGCCCGTGGTGGTGGATTACAAGACAGGCGCCGGCGGCAATATCGGCGCGCAGGAAGTCGCGCGCGCGAAGCCGGATGGCTACACGCTGGTGCTGGGCGCGACCAACAATTTCGTCATCAACCAGTTCCTCTACCGCAAGCTGGGTTTCGATCCGCTGGCGGACCTGGAGCCCGTGGGCAAGCTGGCGGACGTGCCGGCCTTCGTCTATGTCGGCTCGCAGGTGCTGGCCACGGATTACGCGCAGTTCGAGCAGTATGCGCGCGCGCAGAAGGGCAAGCTGAACTACGGTTCGCCGGGCATGGGCACCACGCCCCACCTGTCGGCCTACCGCCTGTCCAAGGCGATGGGCGCGGGCATGACGCACATCGCCTATCGCGGTTCGACGCCGGGCGTGCAGGCCCTGCTGGCGAACGAGATCCAGATGTATGTCGGGGGCTACAGCATAGCGGCCGCCTACATGCCGCAGGGCAAGGTCCGGGCGCTGGCGGTGGCGGCGCCCCAGCGTTTCGCCGGGTTGCCCGACGTGCCTACTGCCGCCGAGGCCGGCATGCCTGACGTGGTGCAGGGCAATTGGTGGGGGTTTGCCGCGCCCAAGGGCACGCCGGCCGACCGCGTCGCGCGCTTCGCCGGCGCCTTGCACGAGGTGCTGGGATTGCCCGAGGTGCGCCAGGCCTATCTTGCCAACGGCTTCGTGCCCGGAAGGGACTCGCCGGCGTCGTTCGCCGAGGAATGGCGGAACGAAGCCCGCCAATGGCAGGCCGTGGTGCGCGAGTCCGGCGTGGTCCTGGACAACTGAGGAGGGCGCCATGGAATTCGAACGCCGGGGCTCGGGCCATCCGCTGTTCCTGCTGCACGGTTTCTGCTCGTCGTGCGTGATCTGGCGGGACCTGATGGCGGAGCTGGCGGACATGCGCGACGTGATCGCGCCGGACTGGCCCGGCTTCGGCCGCGCCGCGCGGGCGGAGCCGCTGCGGGGCTTGCCGGACTATGCCCGGGCGCTGCTGGCGCTGGCCGACGGACTGGGCATCTCCACCTTCGACGTTCTAGGCCATTCGTTCAGCGGCTTTGTGGCGCAGCAATTGCTTTGCGACGCGCCGGCCCGGGTCGGGCGCGCGGTGCTGTACGGCTCAGGCCTGAGCGTGGACCCCGCCGCGCGTTTCGAGCCCATCGAGCAGACCCGGGCGCGCCTGCGCGCGGACGGCCCGCGGGCCACGGCCCGCCGCGTGCTGGCGACGTGGTTCAGGGAGGGGGAACGGCATCCGGCCTACGCCGCGTGCCTGGAGGATGGCGCGTCCATGAGCGCGGCAGGCGCGGCGTCGATGATCGAGGCCGCGCAGGGAGTGGATTTCAGCCAGCGCTTGCGCCTGGCCCAAGCGCCCGCGCTGGTGATCCTGGGCGAGCACGAGCGCAGCCATCCGCTGGCCTCGGCGCTGGCCCTGCGGGCCGCTCTGGACAAGGGCTGCCTGTGCGTCCTGCCGGACAGCGGACACGCGGCGCACCTGGAATGCCCCCTTTTGTTCAAGGCGGCCCTGCGGGCATTTCTCGGCGCGGCCTAGCGCCGCGCGGCGCTCAGTAGGGGCCCTTCGAGGCGGCGGGCGCGGCGACGTTCTTGAATTGGCCGGCCAGCTGTTCGGCCGCGCGCGCCAGCAGGATGGCGTCGACGCCGACGGCGACGAAGGTGGCGCCCAGCGAGAGGTAGTGCCTGGCCTGCTCGATGCCGCCGTGCAGAATGCCGGCCGCCTTGCCGGAACGGACGATGCGCTTGATCGCGTCGTCGATTGCCTTGGAGACTTCCGGATGGTCCGGCTGGCCCAGGTACCCCATGCTGGCCGACAGGTCGGCCGGCCCGATGAAGGCGCCGTCGACCCCGTCCACGGCAAGAATCTCCTCCAGCGCGTCGACGCTGCGCGGGGTTTCGATCTGCACCAGCACGCACATCTCGTCGTTGGCGCGCTCCAGGTAGCTGGGGATGCGGTTCCAGCGCGACGAGCGGGCCAGCGCGCTGCCCACGCCGCGGATGCCTTGCGGCGGATAGCGCACCGCCGCGACGGCGGCCTCGGCTTCCTCGGCGGACTGCACCATGGGGACCAGTATCGTCTGCGCGCCCGCGTCCAGGATCTGTTTGATCTGGACGGCGTCGTTCCAGGCGGGCCGCACGACCGGGGCCGCCGGGTAGGCGGCCATCGATTGCAGCTGCGCGAGCGTGGTCTGCAGGGTGTTGGGCGAATGCTCGCCGTCGATCACCAGCCAGTCGAAGCCGGCGCCCGCGACGATCTCGATGGAATAGGCATTGCACAGGCCGGCCCACAGGCCGATCTGGGGCTTGCCCTCTTGCAGGGCGCGCTTGAAGGTATTGGTCAGGATGTCCATGGGCGGCGGGTCGCTCAAATGAAGTGGCAGTTGACGGAGCCAAGCACGCCGTAGTCGACGTTGAAGGTGTCGCCGGGGCGGGCGGCCACCGGCCGGGTGAAGGACCCCGACAGGACGATCTCGCCCGCTTCCAGCGCCACGTCGTGGGCGGCCAGCTTGTTAGCCAGCCATACTACGCCATTGGCGGGATGGTTCAAGACGCCGGCGGCCACGCCGGTCTCCTCGATCACGGCGTTGCGCGACAGGATGGCGCCGATCCAGCGCAGGTCCAGTTCGCCGATCTTCACGGGCCGCCCGCCCATCACCACGCCCGCGTTGGCCGCGTTGTCGGCGATGGTGTCGAACACCTTGCGGGGGCGCTTGGTGTCGGGGTCGATGCCGTGCGAGCGCGCGTCGATGATCTCCAGCGCGGGGATTACGTAGTCCACCGCGTCGTATACCTGGAACAGCGTCACGCCGGGGCCCTGCAGGCGCTTGCCGAGCACGAAGGCCAGTTCGACCTCCAGCCTGGGCAGGATGAACCGGCCGGCGGGTATGCCGGCGCCGTCGTCGAAGAACATATCGTCCAGCAGCATGCCGAAATCCGGCTCGTCGATCTGCGAAGCCTGCTGCATGGCGCGCGAGGTCAGCCCGATCTTGTGGCCCCGCTTGACGCGGCCTTCGGCAAGCTTGATGTCCATCCAGGCGCGCTGGATGGCGTAGGCATCGGCGATATCGATGTCGGGGTATTCCAGCGAGACCTGGCGGATCTGGCGGCGGGTGCGTTCGGCGTCGTGCAGGCGCGCGGCGATGGCGCGCACGGTATGGGTGTCCAGCATGCGGATTCCTGGGGGGGATTCAAGTCGGGTAGGGGACCAGCGTGTTGACCAGCCGGCCGATGCCTTCGATTTCGGTCACGACCTCGTCGCCGGGCCGGACGTTGACGATGCCGTCGGGCGTGCCCGTCAGGATCAGGTCGCCGGGCGACAGCGTCATGAAGCTGCTGAAGTATTCGATCAGCGCGGGCACGTCGAACACCATGTCGCGCGTGTTGCCGCGCTGCGTTTCGACGCCGTTGACGGTGGTGCGCAGATCCAGGTTCATCGGGTCCGGGACATCGTCCCGGTCCACCAGCCAAGGGCCCAGGGGCGTGCAGGTGTCGCGGCTTTTCACGCGCAGGTTGGGGCGGTACCAGTTTTCCAGGTAGTCGCGCAGCGCGTAGTCGTTGGCCACCGTGTAGCCGGCCACGTGGTCGTAGGCCTGGCCGCGGCCGACCTTGCTGGCGGTCTTGCCGATCACCACGGCCAATTCGCATTCATAGTGCATGAAGGCGACGTCGGCGGGGCGCAGGGTCTGCGCGCGGTGGCCGATGAACGTGTTGGCGGCCTTCAGGAAACCCAGCGGTTCCTCGGGCGCCTTGAACGCCAGTTCCCTGGCGTGGTCGGCGTAATTGATGGCCAGCGTGAACGTCGTGCGGGGTTCGATGGGCGGCAGCCACGTCACCGCGTCTTCGGGAAGTTCGCGGCCATCGGCCAGCCGTAGGCGGCCAGGGCCGGCTTCGGTCGCGGCATGGATGGCGCCGTCCAGGGAAATGCGGGCATGCTTCATGGGAAGGCTCCTGCGGTCAAAGGCCGGCGCGCCGGGCGGCCAGCGTATTGCGCAGCGTGCCTACCTGCGCGATGCGGATGTCGTAGCGTTGGCCGGCGCGTGCGCGCGGCGCGCCCGGCGGGGGGCCGACGAGCAGGATGTCGCCCGCCTCCAGGCTCATGAACTGGGTCACGTCGGCGATCAGGCGGGCCACCGGCCGGATCATGCCGGCCGTGCTGGCGCGCTGCGCCACCGCGCCGTCGATCCGCACCTCGATGTCCAGCGCGTCGGGATCGGCGACGGACGCGGCGGGCGCGAATTCGCCGCTGATGGGGCAGAAGCCGTCGCGGCACTTCTGCTTGAGCGCCGGGCGGAAGTAGCTGGCGTGCGGCACGGACAGATCGGCGACGACGCGGTAGCCGGCCACGTAGCCCAGCGCCTCGGCTTCGTCGACGCGGGTGGCGCGGCGCGAAAACACGACGCCCAGGCAGGCGCCTATCTCCACTTCGTCCACGTCGGCCGGCAGCGTGATGGCGGCGCCATCGCGCGCATAGGTATTGGCGGGCTTGATGTAGAGCACGGGCGCCTTGGGAGCGCCCTTGTACGGGGCGGCGTCGATGGCCTCGCCCATCGCTGCCAGCGCCTGGGGCGTATTGAGCGCCGCGCCCAGCACCGTCCGGGGCAAGGGCAGCGCCGCCTGGGCGGCGCGCGCCGCGAGGTAGTCGCGATAGTTGTTGAACTTGTAGTTCAGCACCGGGTCGGCCTCTTCGATCTGCATCGAAATGCCCAGAGGGCGCGAGGCCATTACAGGCGCCAGCGCCGCCGTCAATGCCTGGAACACGCGCTCGCCCAGCGCGGCTTTCTGCGCATCGCTGCGGCCGTGGCCGATGCGCAGCACCACGTGGACGAAGGCGTTGTCGGGATGGCCGTCGACGATCAGGAAGTCGTCCACCCGGACGGCGCGGGTGCGCGCGCCCGCCAGCGGAAACAGGCTGCCGTCGCCCACGGCGGCGTCCTGCACCGTCCGCATCAGCTTGTCCGTATCCAGGGCCAGATTGCCCGAATATTCAATCCAGATATGGGGCATGGCCTGCTCCGCGCAAAGTAATTAGCATGTTAAGTAGTTTAGTGAAAAAGCCTGCCCGTGACAATGCGCGCGCTGACTCGTCCGGTTGGGGGTTTCCCGCCGTTGACAGGGCGGGCCGGCAAGCATAATGTTAACGTGTTAATTATATCTGCGCGGAAGGTTTCGGCGCAGATCCTGGCCAAGGAGCCGCGCGTGAGCATCAAACACTGGATCAACGGGAAGCAGGTCGACAGCCCGGACCGCTTCGTCACCTACAACCCGGCCACGGGCGAGGCCATCGGCGAAGTGGCCGCGGGCGGCCAGGCGGAAATCGATGCGGCCGTCGCCGCCGCGGCCGATGCCTTCCCCAAGTGGGCCGGCACGCCGGCGAAGGAACGCGCCCGCCTGATGCGCAGGCTGGGCGAACTGATCGACCAGAACGTGCCGGCGCTGGCCGAACTGGAAACGCGCGACACCGGCCTGCCGATTTCGCAGACCCGCAAGCAACTGATTCCGCGCGCCTCCGAAAACTTCAACTTCTTCGCCGAGGTGTGCACGCGCATGAACGGCCACACCTATCCGGTGGACGACCAGATGCTCAACTACACGCTGTACCAGCCCGTGGGCGTGTGCGCGCTGGTATCGCCGTGGAACGTGCCTTTCATGACGGCAACCTGGAAGACGGCCCCGTGCCTGGCGCTGGGCAACACCGCCGTGCTGAAAATGTCCGAGCTGTCGCCGCTGACGGCCGACCAGCTGGGCATGCTGGCGCGGGAGGCCGGCATCCCGGCGGGCGTGCTGAACGTCGTGCAGGGCTACGGCGCCACGGCGGGCGATGCGCTGGTGCGGCATCCCGGCGTGCGCGCGATCTCGTTCACGGGCGGCACGGCCACCGGCAAGAAGATCCTGGCAAGCGCTGGCGGCATCAAGAAATACTCCATGGAGCTGGGCGGCAAGTCGCCCGTGCTGGTTTTCGACGACGCGGACGTGGAACGCGCGCTGGACGCGGCCCTGTTCACCATTTTTTCGCTCAACGGCGAACGCTGCACCGCGGGCTCGCGGATTTTCGTGCAGCGGGCCATCTACGACGATTTCGTGCGCCGGTTCGCCGAGCGGGCGCGCCGCCTGGCCGTGGGCGATCCCGCGGACGAAAAGACCCACGTGGGCGCCATGATCTCTCGCGCGCACTGGGAGAAGGTCACGGGCTACATCCGCCTGGCCGAGCAGGAAGGGGCGCGCATCCTCGCGGGCGGCGCCGGGCGGCCCGCCGGCCTGCCGGCGAGCCTGGCGGGCGGAAACTTCGTCAGCCCCACGGTGCTGGCCGACGTCGACAACCGGATGCGCTGCGCGCAGGAGGAGATCTTCGGCCCCGTCGCCTGCCTGTTGCCGTTCGAAGACGAGGCCGAGGGCCTGGCCCTGGCCAATGACGTGAAGTACGGTCTGGCGTCGTATGTCTGGACCCGCGACATCGGCCGCGCGCATCGCCTCGCCCGCGGCATCGAGGCCGGCATGGTGTTCATCAACAGCCAGAACGTGCGCGATCTGCGCCAGCCTTTCGGCGGCACCAAGGAGTCCGGCACCGGGCGCGAAGGCGGCGAATACAGCTACGAAGTCTTCGCCGAGATCAAGAACGTGTGCGTATCGATGGGCAGCCACCACATCCCCAAATGGGGCGTCTGAGCCCGCAGGAATTCACGAGAACGAGGAGACTGGATCATGGGCAAGCTCGCGCTGGCGGCCAAGGTAACGCATGTGCCGTCCATGTACCTGTCGGAGCTTCCCGGCAAGCACCAGGGCTGCCGGGAAGCCGCGATCCAGGGGCACCGCGTCATCGGCCAGCGGTGCCGGGACCTGGACGTGGACACCATGGTCGTGCTCGACGTGCACTGGCTGGTCAATGCCGGCTACCACGTCAATTGCAATGCGGGTTTCAAAGGCCGCTACACCAGCAACGAGCTGCCGCATTTCATCAAGGACATGGATTACGCCTATCGCGGCAATCCGCAGCTTGGCCGCCGCATCGCCGAATGCGCGAACGCGGCCGGCGTCGGCGCGAGATCGCACGAAATCGACAGCCTGGAACTGGAATACGGCACGCTGGTGCCGATGCGCTACATGAACGGGGACGGCCGTTTCAACGTGGTCTCCGTGGCGGCATGGTGCGCCTGGCATGCGCTGGATGAAAGCCGGCGCTTCGGGGCCGCGCTGCGCCAGGCCATCGAGGAGAGCGACAGCCGCGTGGCGGTGCTGGCCAGCGGCTCGCTGTCGCACCGCTTCAACGACAACGGCAGCCCCGAAGCCGCGATGCACGAGATCAGCCGCGAGTTCTTCCGGCAGGTGGACCTGCGCGTGGTGGAGTTGTGGCGCCAGGGGGACTGGAAGGCCTTCTGCGCCATGCTGCCCGAGTACGCCGACCTGTGCGCGGGCGAGGGCGGCATGCACGATACCGCCATGCTGCTGGGCCTGCTGGGCTGGGATGGGTACGACAAGCCGGTGGAGATCGTCACCGACTACTTCGCCAGTTCCGGCACAGGGCAGATCAACGCGATTTTTCCCGTGCCGGATTGATCAGGCTTCGTCGGGCGCGCGCGGCGCGTCGGCGTCGCGCTTGATCAGATCGACCATCGTGTCCACGTCGCGATAGAGGCGTTCCAGCAGTTCCTTGCCGATCCTGGCCTCGATCTCCTGGTACTTCGCGTCCACTTGGGGGCGCATGCGGTCGATGAGTTTGTTGCTCTTGGGCGTGAGCGAGATTTCCTGGCGCCGCTGGTCGGCGCTGGAGCGCGCGCGCCTGATCAGCCCTTGCTCCTGCATGCCGGCCAGCATGCGGGTCAGGCTGGGGCTGAGGATCTGGCAGCTGCGCGCGATCTGGTTGGGCTCCATGGCGCCCACTTCGCTCAAGGTGCGCAAGACCCGCCATTGCTGTTCGGTGACGCCGGCCTCGTGCAGGATGGGGCGGAAATGCGCCATCAGCGTTTCGCGGGCGTATAGCAGCAGATGGGGAAGGTTGCGGTGGTGGAAACTCGGGCTCATGCGGCTATGTTAGCAAGAAGCCGCGCGGTTCCTGCGTGGCGTGCCCAGTGCGCGGACACCGGCCCCGCCGGGCGGGGCCGATGCCGGACCGGATGGCGCGGTCAGGCGGGATTCTGGTCGGCCAGTTCCCGCAGGTCGTCGGGCAGCGCCAGGTCGGGGGCGCCTTCCTGCAATTCGCGCAGCGCGTGCAGGGCGTCGTCCTGCTGGTCCGCCTGCATCAGGGAGCGGATATGGGCCACGCGCGCTTCGATGTCCTGGTCGCTGAGCGGGGCCGCCTGCTCGGCGGCGGGGTCGCCTTGAGGCGCCTCGGCCGCCTGCTGGTCCGAAGGCGGCGCTTCCTGGACCGGGACGGCCTGGGGCGGGGAGGCGGGGGCGGCTTCGCGCTGGATCGCGGGCGCGGCCTGCGTAGCGGGCGCCTCGGCCTGGGCCGCCGGGCGGTCCTGGCTTGGCTCCGACTCATGCGGGGCGATCAGTTGGGTGGCCTGGTCGGCCAGGTCCTGCTGCGCTTCGCGCATGTCGGTCCATGCGAACAGGCCGATGACCATCGCGGCGCAGGCGGCGGCGCCCCAGCCCGGATGCCAGCTATGGCCGGGATGCCATCTGCGGCGCACCGCCGCGTCCAGTTCGGGGCTGGACCCGGGACCGGGCCGGCGGTACAGGGCGCGCAGGTCCCGTTCGTCGTCTTCGTCGAAAGGGGGGCGGTAGGTAATGCTCATGCGCGTACTCCTCGCGCATGCGTCTGGTGGCAGGGCGCATCCGCGTTTGACCTCCGCGTGCGCCGCGCCGGTTCATCCGGCGGTCTCGTCGCAGCTCGGGTCCTGTTCCGGTTTAGGCGGCTTCCTGGAAAGCCGCGCGTGAATGCGCCGCGATTCCCACTGCCGCGCCCTGGCGGGCGTGCGACTGCGGGTATGCCGCCCTGGATCGGGCGGTTCGACAATGCGCTGCACGCGTCGATTATGCGCGATTTGTGGAAATCCGGCAGGAAATTTCTTGAATTTGCATCATGTAACTTCGATGCGCCCCTTTTTCTGAAAGCGGAGCGACAGCTCCATGCGCCAAAACGGTGCGCAAAGGCGGCGCCAGCGCGCCTAACGGCCACGTTCTGCCGGCGGCCGCAAGTGGATGCCGGTAAACTTTCGCGCATGGCCAAATCCCGAACCGTATACGTCTGCGCCGATTGCGGCGGCACCACCCCGAAGTGGCAGGGCAAATGCCCGCATTGCAATGCCTGGAACACGCTGGAAGAGACGCTCGAGTCCTCGACGCCGGCCGCGTCCGCCCACCGTTATGCGCCGCTGGCCTCCAGCAGCCCAGTGCGCAGCCTGTCCGAAATCGAAGCCCGCGAGACGCCGCGCCAGCCCACCGGGCTGGACGAGTTCGACCGGGTGCTCGGCGGCGGCCTGGTGGCTGGCGCCGTCGTGCTGATCGGCGGCGATCCCGGGATAGGCAAGTCGACGCTCCTGCTGCAGGCGCTGGCCTCTCTTTCCACGACCACCAGCGTGCTGTATGTCACCGGCGAGGAATCCGCCGAACAGGTGGCGCTGCGCGCGCGGCGCCTGGGCCTGCAGACAGGCAACGTCAACCTGCTGGCGGAAATCCGGCTGGAGGCCATCCAGGCCGCCGTGTCCGAACAGAAGCCGACCGTGGCGGTGATCGACTCGATCCAGACGCTGTACAGCGGCGAGCTGAGCGCCGCGCCGGGCTCGGTCTCGCAGGTGCGCGAGTGCGCGGCGCAGCTCACGCGCCTGGCCAAGCAGACGGGCATCGCCATCGTCATGATCGGCCACGTCACCAAGGACGGCGCGCTGGCCGGGCCGCGGGTGCTCGAACACATCGTGGACACCGTGCTGTATTTCGAGGGCGACACGCATTCGTCGTTCCGTCTGGTGCGCGCCTTCAAGAACCGCTTCGGCGCGGTCAATGAACTGGGTGTCTTCGCCATGACGGACCGCGGGCTGCGCGGGGTGGCCAACCCGTCCGCCCTGTTCCTGTCGCAGCACGAGCAGCAGGTGGCCGGGTCCTGCGTGATGGCCACGCAAGAGGGCACGCGCCCGCTGCTGGTGGAGATCCAGGCGCTGGTGGACTCTTCGCATGCGCCCAATCCGCGCCGGCTGACGGTCGGCCTGGAAGGCAACCGCCTGGCGATGCTGCTGGCCGTGCTGCACCGGCATGCGGGCGTGTCGACGTTCGACCAGGACGTGTTCGTCAACGCGGTGGGCGGCGTGCGCATCACGGAGCCCGCGGCCGACCTGCCGGTGCTACTCGCCATCATGTCCTCGTTGCGCGACAAGCCGCTGCCGCGCGGCCTGATCGCGTTCGGCGAAGTGGGCCTGGCGGGAGAAATCCGGCCGGCGCCGCGCGGCCAGGAACGGCTGCGCGAAGCGGCCAAGCTGGGATTCTCGATCGCCCTGATCCCGAAGGCCAACGCTCCGCGCCAGGCGATCGAAGGCCTGGAGATCTGGGCGGTGGACCGCCTGGACGCGGCGCTGGACAAACTGCGTTGACGCCGCGGCCCGGCGCGGGCCGGCGGCGATTCGGACATCCGTATTCTGTTTGCCCTTCCATGATGGCGGGGCCTGCTGGAGCAAGACTTGAGTCTGTTAGTTATCGCGGCCTGCCTGGCCGCCGGAGGCCTGATCGGTTTCATGGGGGGCGTACTGGGCATCGGCGGCGGCCTGATCGCGATTCCCGCGCTGGTGCTGCTGATGGGCATGTCGCAGCAGCTGGCCCAGGGCACGGCGCTCATCATGGTGCTGCCCACCATCATGATGGCGGTGCGCAAATACAACCAGCAGGTACGCATCGACAAGCGCGTGGCGCTGGCGGGCGCGGCGGGCGCCGTCGTGTTCACCTGGGTGGGCGCGCGGCTGGCGCTGGGCATCGACTCTGGCGTCCTGCGCCGCAGCTTTGCGGTCTTCCTGTTCTTCATCGCGCTTTTCTACGTCTGGCAGACGTGGCGCGCATCGCGTCCCGCCGCTGCGCGCAAGCCCGCGGCCAAGGGCGGGGCGCCCGTCTTCACGCCGCGCCGCGCGAGCGTGCTGGGCATTCTGTGCGGCACGCTGGGCGGCTTCTTCGGCGTGGGCGGGGCAGTGCTGGCCGTGCCCATCATCACCACGATGTTCCGCCTGCCGCAGACCACCGCGCAGGCGCTGGCCCTGAGCATGGTGATCCCGGGATCCATGATCGCGCTGATCACCTACACCTGGGCCGGGCAGGCCGACTGGCTGGTGGGGGCGCCGCTGGCGATAGGCAGCCTGTTGTTCGTGCCGGTGGGCGTCAAGCTCGCGTACCGGCTTCCTGAACGCAAGCTGAGAGCCTGCTTCGCGCTCATGCTCTTCGCCACCGTTGCGCTGCTGGCGTTCGAGAGCTGATCCTTGCGAAGTCATGTCGAACCCATTTCGAACCGTTAGCGGCCGAAATTTTATGGTTCCGCGCTGAACCTTCCAGCAAGGCCGTGCTCCAACCCGATACGGGTCTCGCGGTGATGTTGCCGCCCCGTGTTGGAAAAGGCCCAGGCCTTTGTACATTCTGGAGGTCATGAAATGACGACTCACTCCCGTATCGCTGCGTTCCTGTCCACCTCGGCCCTGTGCCTCGGTCTTGCCGCCGCGCCAAGCGCGTTCGCGGCCGGCGCCGACGCTTCGGCCAAGACGGGCGAAAGCAAGACTCAGGCGCAGCACAAGCATCACAAGTCCGACAAAACCTCCGCCAAGCACGAGGCGGGCAAGTCGGGCGGGGCTGCGAAGATGGACAAGTCCGGAGCCGCGGCGCCGGCCAAATAGTCGCGGCGGGCCGCGAGGCCCGGGTTCCCTTGCGCAAACGACTTCCGAGTCCCGCGGGGCCGGAAAGTCGAAAGCCTCTCGGTATGGGCGCCGAGAGGCTTTTTCATTTGGGCGGCCGGGCGGCGCGCTTACTCCACCGGCGTGATCACGCGGCCGGTTTCGAAGTACGCTTGCAGGTTCTCCAGCATGAGGTTCTCCATGCTCATGCGCGTCTCCAGCGTGGCGCTGCCGATATGCGGCAGGACCACGGCCTTGTCGCTGGTGGTCAATGCCTCGGGCACCTTGGGCTCGTGCTCGAACACATCCAGCGCGGCGCAGCCCAGCGTGCCGGCCTGCAGCGCGTCGACCAGCGCGGCTTCGTCGATGACGGGGCCGCGCGCGATGTTGACGATGATCCCGTTGGGACCCAGCGCTTCCAGCACTTCGCGATTCACCAGATGGCGCGTGCCGGCGCCGCCGACCGTCGCCACGATGAGGAAGTCCGCCCATTCGGCCAGGCCGGTGAGGGTGGCCTCGTAGCCGTACGGCACGTCGTCGCGCTTGCGGCGGTTGTGGTAGCGGACGTCCATGTCGAAGCCAGCGCCGCGGCGCGCGATGGCCTCGCCGATGCGGCCCAGGCCGACGATGCCCAGCTTCTTGCCGCTGACGCGCTGGCCCAGCGGGATGCTGCCGTGCACCTGGCCCCAGTGGCCCGCGCGCACGAAGCGCTCGCCCTGGCCCATGCGGCGGGCGCCGGCGATCAGCAGGCCCCAGGCCAGGTCCGCCACGCAGTCGGTCAGCACGTCGGGGGTGTTGCTGACTTGCACGCCGCGCCGCTTGGCGGCCTGGACGTCGATGGTTTCATAGCCGACGCCCCAGCTGCAGATGGCCTTCAGGTCCGGCAGGGCGTCGATCAGTTCGGCATCGGCGCCGAAATTCGCGGAGGTGACGACCGCCGTAATGCCCTTGCCGTGCTCGGCCAGCGCGGCCTTGCGGTCCGGGTATTTCCACAGCTCGACGACGTCGTAGCGCTCTGCGAGGCTCTGGTTGGCGGAAGGGGAACCGGCCAGCGAGCCGACCTGGATGATGCGATGCTTGGTGGTCATGTTGTCGTACAGGTGGGTGGCAAAATAACGATGCTACTTGATCCGGAGGCGGATAAGGCCGGGAATGCCCGCTAGGGGCATCCCGGCGCGCGGATTCCGGATTCATTCCAGCTGGATGTTGGCCTGTTTGATGACGTCCTTCCAGCGCTTGACCTCGGCTTGCTGGAACGCGGTGAACTGCTGCGGCGTGTTCGCCACGACCTCGAAGCCCAGCCCTTGCAGCGTCTTCTCGGTCTGGGGCTCGCGCAGGGCGGTCTGCAGCGCCTTCGACAATTGCTGGACGATGGGCGCCGGGGTGCCCTTGGGCACGGCGAAGCCTTGCCAGGAGTACACCACCATATCCTTGATGCCGGCTTCCGCCAGGGTCGGCACGTCGGGCAGGTCGGCGGCGCGCGCGTCGCCGGTGATCGCCAGCGCCTTGAGCTTGCCCGCCTTGATGTGGGTCTGGACGGCGCCCAGGTTCTGGAACGACACGTTGACCTGTCCGCCGATCAGGTCCGCGATGGCCGCGCCGCCGCCGCGGTAGGGCACGTCCACGCCGGTGCTTTGCGTGCGCTGGCGGAACAGCACGGCGGACAGGTGGTCGGAGGAACCCGTGCCGGACGAGGCATACGACACCTTGCCCGGATTCTTCTTCGCGTAGTCCACCAGTTCGGCCACGGTGGCTGCGGGGAAATTGGGCGCCGCGACGAGCACGTTGGGGTTGCGCACCGCCTGCGTCAGGTATTCGAAGTCCTTGCTGGGGTTGTAGGACAGGCTCTTGTAGAGGGCCTCGTTGATGGCGAATGTGCCGATCGAGCCCACCATCATGGTGTAGCCGTCGGGGGTGGAGCGGGCCAGCGCCTGGGCGCCGATCGCGCTGTTCGCGCCGGGCTTGTTCTCGACCACGAAGGTCTGCCCGAGGAGTTTCGTGAGCGCGGGCGTGACCGAACGCGCGGTGATGTCGGATGAACCGCCCGGCACGAAGGGAACGATCATCGTGACGGGCTTGTCGGGATAGCCGGCCGCGTGGGCGGCCGGCCCGCCAAGCAGGACGGCGCCCGCCGCGGCAGCGGCCGCCGCGGCTACGGCGCTCAGTAGTCTGTTCATGGTGTCTCCAGGTTCGCGTGATGATGTGATGGGCCCGCCGCCCACGCGTTGCGGACGGGCCCGGATCGGCGCAGGGTCAATCGACCTTGGCGCCGGATTTCTTCACGACCTCGGCCCATTTGGCGGTTTCCTGCGCCATGAACTGCTTGAATTCGCCGGGGGTATTGCCGGACGGCGTGGCGCCCTGGGCCTGCAGCTGCGCGCGCACGGCGGGCAGCTGCAGCGCGGCCGCCACGTCGCGCTGGACCTTGTCGACCACGGCGGGCGGCGTGCCGGCGGGCGCCAGCAGACCGAACCAGCTGGACGCGTCGTAGCCCTTCACGCCGGCCTCCGCCATCGTGGGCACGTCGGGCAGGGCGGGCGAGCGCTGGGCGCTGGTGACGGCCAGCGGGCGCAGCTTGCCGCTTTTGAGGAAGCCCATGGAAGAGGGCAGGTTGTCGAAGATCAGGTCGGCCGAGCCTGCCATCACATCGGTCAGCGCGGGGCTGCTGCCCTTGTATGGCACATGCGTCATGCGCGTGCCGGTCATGTTCTGGAACAGCTCGCCGGACAGGTGCGTGGAGGTGCCGTTGCCGGTGGACGCCATGTTGACGCTGCCGGGATTGGCCTTCAGGTATTTGATCAGGTCGGCGACGTTGCGGATGCCATGCTTGTCCGCGAACTTGGGGTTCAGCTCGAGAATGTTTGGCACGGGGATGACGAGCGTCACCGGCACGAAGTCCTTGACCGGATCGTAGGGCAGCTTGGCATAGACGGACTGGTTGATCGCGTGCGTGCTGACGGTGCCCATCAGGAGGGTGTAGCCGTCCGGCGCGGCGCGCGCGGCCTCGGCCGTGCCGACGTTGCCGCCCGCGCCCGCCTTGTTGTCGACGACGACGGGCTTGTTCCAGGCCTTGCCGAGTTCCGCGGCGACCACGCGCGCGGCGATGTCGGTCGTGCCGCCCGCGGGGAAGGGCACGATGATCCTGACTTCGCGTTCCGGGTACTCGGCCAGGGCCGGGGCCGCCGGCAGGACGGCGGCGGCGAGGGTGGCGGCGAACAGGGCGGCCGTGGCTGACCGGCCTCGCACAGGGGCTGCATGCATGGAATTCGTCTCCTCGGTGTGCGCGTGGCCGCGCATCGTTGATGGGGTATTCCGCCCCGGGCATCGCCCGCGGCGCCTTGCATTTATGCTGCCGGTCTACTTGTAAAACAAATATATGTATTGAGGTTATGCTTGTCAACCAAGTATACTTTTTTCACCTCAGTCATCCGACCGTCAGCCAGGAGCCCGTCCATGAAAACTTCCCCGGTCACCGCGCAGGATCTTCAGCGTTCGGTCATCGCCGTGCCGCCGCTGGCGCGCCACGACGATCTGTCCTTGAACGTGAAGGCCAACCAGGCCCTGCTCGGCCATCTGGAAGCGGGCGGCGTGCGCAACGTCATGTATGGCGGCAACGCCAACTTCTATAACGTGGGCGTGAGCGAGTACGCGCGCATCGTCGACATGCTGGCCGAGCTGGCCGGGGCCGATACCTGGATCCTGCCCTCGGTGGGGCCCGATTTCGGCAAGATGATGGACCAGGCGGCGATCCTGCGTTCGCGCGCGTTTCCCACGGCCATGCTGCTTCCCATGTCCTTCCCCTACACCGATTCCGGGCTGGCCGAAGGCGTGCGGCGTTTCACGGACGCCCTGGGCAAGCCCGCGGTGATCTATCTCAAGTCGGCCGACTACCTGGCCCCGGCCACCGCCGCCCGGTTGATCGAGGAAGGCCGCATCGTGGCGTTCAAGTACGCGGTCGTGCGCGACGATCCCTCGCGGGACGCGTACCTGACGTCCTTGCTGCAGGCCGTGGATTCGCGCTGGGTCGTCAGCGGCATCGGCGAACGTCCGGCCATCGTGCACTATCGCGACTTCGGGCTCAAGAGCTTCACTTCCGGATCGGTCTGCGTGGCGCCGCGCGGATCCATGCGCCTGCTGCACCTGCTGCGCGACGGCCGCTACGAGGAGGCCGAGGCGGTGCGCGAAAACTACCTGGCCCTGGAAGACTGCCGCGACGGCATCAGCCCGATCCGCGTGCTGCACGATGCCGTGACGCTGTCGGGCGTCGCGGACATGGGGCCGATGCTGCCGCTGCTGACGGGGCTTTCCAGCGCCGAGCGCGAACGGGTGGCGCCGGCCGCGCGCGCCCTGGCCGCCTGGGACAGGGAAACCGCCCAAGCCTGATCATGCGCCGCGGGGCGGACGTGTCGCGCGCATCGATCCGCGCATTGACGGTACGATGAGCGCTGTTCCGCCTCCGTGAACAGGCCCCAGTATCGAGGAGGTTCCGTGGCCCGACCCAAAGTTTCACCGCCGCCCGCGCCCCATGCGCCCGCCGAACCCGATGCGCACGGCGCGCTGGTGCTCGAACGCGGGCACCGGGTGCGGCTGGCGGACCAGCTCTACGGGCAGATCTTCGAGCAAATCGTGTCCGGCGGGCTGAACGTCGGCGACAAGCTGCCCTCCGAAAATGAAATATCCGAACGCTTCGGCGTGTCGCGGCCCGTCGTGCGCGAGGCGCTGCTGCGCCTGCGCGCGGACGGCCTGATCACCGCGCACCAGGGCTTGGGCACTTTCGTCAGCCATCAGCCCGCGCCGCGCCTGAAGACCTTCAACGACGTGCAGAACGTCAGCGCCTACCTGCGGGCCCAGGAGGTTCGCGTGGCGCTGGAAGGCGATGCCGCGCGCCTCGCGGCGCTGCGCCGCACGGACGAGCAGCTCAGGAAGATCGAGGACGCGCACGCAGCCTTCACCGACAGCCTCGCCCGCGGCCAGGTATCCGCCGAGGCGGACCTGGCGTTTCACGCCAGCATCGCCGAGGCCAGCGGCAACGATTTCTACCTGGGCGTGCTGGAAAGCATCCACGAATCGATCAGCGGCTTCATGAGGCTGACCCTGAACCTCACCCGCACCGGCTCGCGCCAGCGCGCGCAGCGGGTGGTGGACGAGCACGCAGCCATCCTCGACGCCATCCGCGAACAGGATAGCGAACGCGCCCGCGTGGCCATGCAATTCCACCTGGGCCAGGCCCGTCACCGGCTGGTGGACCGGGATCGCGACTGATTCCGCCTTTCGGCCCGCCGCTACCCGCCAACGACAAGAGGAGACCAGAGAGTGCGAGGGAATGGAGCGACAGCGACGGACGTGCCGGTGGGGCAGGTCCGGGAACAGATCCTGCAGGTATTGCAGGCCTGGGGCATGGCAGAGGACCTGGCGCGCACCACGGCCGACCTGATGGCCGGCACGGACCTGCTGGGCATCGATTCGCATGGCATTTCGATGCTGCCGGCCTATGAAGAAAAATGGCGCGCCGGATCCCTGCGGCTGGACGCGCGCGCCCGGATCGTGCGCGACGGCGGCGCCAGCGCGCTGATCGACGGCATGGGCGGGCTGGGCTATCCCGTCGCCGCCCAGGCCATGCACCTCGCCGTCGACAAGGCGCTGGAGCACGGCGTGGGCGCGGTGTCGGTCTGCAATTCCCATCACTTCGGCGCGGCCGGGATCTATGCGCGCATCGCGGTCGAGCGCGGCGTGGTCGGGTTGGTGACGAGCAGCGCCAACGGGGTGATCATGGTGCCCACGCGCGGCGCCATGCCCATGCTGGGCACCAACCCCATCGCCTTCGGCGCGCCGGCCGCGTACAACGAGCCCTTCCTGCTCGACATGGCCACCACCACCGTCGCGGCCAACAAGGTCAAGGTGTACGACTTCCTGGACAAGCCGCTGCCGCGAGGCTGGGCGGTGGACGGCCAGGGCGGCGCGGTCACCGACGCCGCCGCCGCCATGCAGTTCATCTTCACGCGCCCGGAAGGCGGGCTGACGCCTTTGGGCGGCACGGCGGCCATGAGCAGCCACAAGGGCTACGGGCTGGCGATGATGGCGCAGATCCTGGGCGGCACGCTGAGCGGCAGCGCGTTCGCGGCCCGTCGCGCGCCGACGCGCCGGCCGGGCGAGCCGGACGACGTGGGGCACTTCTTCCTGGCGCTCAACCCCGACGCCTTCCGCGCCGCCGGATCGTTCGAGTCCGACATGGACGACATGATCGACGCCATGCACGACACGCCGCCCGCGAATCCCGACGAGCCCGTCCTGGTGGCGGGCGAGCCCGAGGCCGCCGAGCGCGAGCGCCGGCTGCGCCAGGGCATTCCCATTCCGGCCGCGCTCGCGGAGCGCCTGCGCGGCATATGCGAGCGCGCGGGCACGCCCTATCTGCTGGACAGGCCCTAGGGCCTGTCCAGCCTAATCCCTTTTTCCAATAACCCCTCGCCCCAGAGCAGAGGAATCGAGACATGAGCAACTCAGACAAGCGCAAGAAACCCGAGGAACTGCGGAGCCACCGCTGGTACGGCGTGCGCGACCTGCGGTCATTCGGCCATCGTTCGCGCACCGCGCAGATGGGCTATCACCGCTCGGACTACGCCGGCAAGCCCGTCATCGCGATCATCAATACCTGGAGCGACATCAACCCCTGCCACAGCCACTTCAAGCAGCGCGTGGAAGAGGTCAAGCGCGGCATCTGGCAGGCGGGCGGCTTCCCGGTGGAAATGCCGGCGATGAGCCTGTCCGAGCCGTTCCAGAAGCCCACGACCATGCTCTACCGGAACCTGCTGGCGATGGAAACGGAAGAGCTGCTGCGCTCCTATCCGGCGGACGGCTGCGTCCTGATGGGCGGTTGCGACAAGACCACGCCCGCGCTCATCATGGGCGCGGTATCCATGGACCTGCCGACGATCTTCGTTCCGGCCGGCCCGATGCTACGCGGGAACTGGAACGGCAACACCCTGGGTTCGGGATCGGACACCTGGAAATACTGGGCGGAATTGCGCGCCGGCAATATCACCGAGGAAGACTGGCAGGGCGTGGAAGACGGCATCGCGCGCTCGCCCGGGCACTGCATGACGATGGGCACCGCGTCCACCATGACGGGCGCCGTCGAGGCGCTGGGCCTGTGCCTGTCGGGCGCATCGTCCATTCCGGCGCCCGATTCGCGGCATGCGCAGATGGCCAGCCTGACGGGCAAGCGCATCGTCGAGATGGTGTGGGAAGACCTGAAGCCGTCCGACCTGCTGACCGCCGCGTCCTACGACAACGCGGTGCGCACGGTGCTGGCGCTGTCCGGTTCGACCAATTCCGTCGTACACCTGATCGCCATGGCGCGCCGCAGCGGCTTCAACCTGGACCTGGACCGCTTCGACCACCTCGCGCGCACGACTCCGGTGCTGGCCAACCTCAGGCCCGCGGGCAAGTACCTGATGGAGGACTTCTACTACGCGGGCGGCCTGCGTGCGATGCTGGTCCAGCTGGGCGATCTGCTTGATACCGCGCAGCGCACGGTGGACGGCCGCACGCTGGGCGAGAACATCGCCGGCGCGCGCATCTTCAACGAGGACGTGATCCGCCCGCGCGCGCAGGCGCTGATCGAGCGCGACGGGCTGGCGGTGCTGCGCGGCAATCTGGCGCCGGACGGCGCGGTGATCAAGCCGCCCGCCATGGAAGCGCGGCTGCAGGTGCATACCGGCCGCGCCGTGGTCTTCAAGGACTACAACGACATGGCGGCGCGCATCGACGATCCGGACCTGGACGTGGACGCCGATAGCGTCATCGTGCTGCAGAACGCCGGGCCGCAAGGTGCGCCGGGCATGCCGGAATGGGGCCAGCTGCCCATCCCGCAGAAGCTGCTGAAGCAGGGAGTGCGCGACATGGTGCGGATATCGGATGCGCGCATGAGCGGCACCAGCTACGGCGCCTGTGTGCTGCACGTGGCCCCCGAGGCCTACGTGGGCGGTCCGCTGGCCCTGGTGCGGGACGGCGACCGCATCGCGCTGGACGTGCCAGCGCGGCGGCTGGAGCTGCTGATCTCCGAGGCCGAACTGGCCGAGCGGCGCGCCGCCTGGCAGGCGCCGCCGCCGCGCTTCGAGCGCGGCTACGGCGTGCTCTACCTGAAGCACATCGGCCAGGCCGACACGGGCTGCGATTTTGATTTTCTTCAGACCGAAACGCGCGCTCCGGCCGCGGGCGAGCCTGAAATCCACTGACCCGGACACCGGGCGCACATACTAAAAAGCCAATAGAGGAGACAACCATGCAAAAGAACAAACCCGCGCGCACACGGCTGGCCATCCTGGCGGCCGCGGGAGCGATGGCGCTGCTGCCCGGCGCCCTGATGGCGCAGGGCGCGGACTGGCCTGTCCGGCAACTGAAGCTGGTGGTGCCGTTCCCGGCGGGCGGCAGCACCGACTCGGTGGGCCGCCTGCTGGCGGCGGAGCTGTCCAAGGAACTGGGGCAGAGCGTCGTCGTCGAGAACAAGGGCGGCGCCAACGGCAACATCGGTTCCGACATGGTGGCCAAGTCGGAGCCCGATGGATACACGCTGCTGCTCTCCGGCGTAGGGTCCAACGCCATCAGCTATGCGGTCTACCAGAATATGCCGTACCGCAACAGCGATTTCGCGCATATCTCGCTGCTGGCCACGGGGCCCAACGTGCTGGTGGCCAACAACGACTTCCCGGGCAAGACTTTCGCGGACTTCATCAAGCTCGCCCGCGAGAACCCCGGCAAGTACACGCACGCCAGCTCCGGCAGCGGCTCTTCGGGCCACCTGGCCATGGAAATGCTGAAGCAGGATGCCAAGATCGATCTGGTGCACGTGCCCTACAAAGGCGGAGCGGCGGCCATCACCGACATGATCGGAGGCCGGGTGCAGGTGATGTTCCTGAATCAGGACACGCTGCTGCCGCAGGTCACGTCCGGCAAGCTGCGCGCCCTGGCTGTGGCCAGCGCCAAGCGCAATCCCGCCTATCCCGACACGCCCACGGTGGCGGAATCCGGCTATCCGGGTTTCTCGGCCGAGTCCTGGTTCGGTCTGTCGGCGCCCGCGAAGACGCCGCCGGCCGTGATCCAGCGCCTGAACCAGGCCACGGTGAAGGCGCTGTCCTCGCCCGAGATCCGGCAGAAGCTCGAGAGCGTGGGCTTCGTGGTGGTGGCCGACGATCCGAAGTCGTTCTCGGCATTCGTTGACAACGAGATCGCGAAGTGGGGCAAGGCGGCCAAGGCCTCCGGCGCGAAAATGGATTGAATGCGTGGATCGAAAGCGGGCCGGGCCTTTCTGCCCGGCCCATCCTGTTTTTCTTTATGAAGCGAAGGCAGCAATGAATTCACCCTTACCCAACCGTTTCCGGCAACGCATTCTGGCGCGCGAAAGGCTCATCGGATTCTGGATGTGCATGTCCAGCCACATCACGGCCGAACTCGTGGGGCTGGCCGATTTCGACTGGCTGCTCCTGGACGGCGAGCATTCGCCCAACGAGGTGCCGATGTTCCTGCAGCAGCTGCAGGCCTTGCAGGGCAGCGCCAGCGCCGCCGTGGGCCGGCCGTCCTGGAACGATCCGGTGGAGATCAAGCGCCTGCTCGATATCGGCTTCTACAACCTGCTGATTCCGTTCATCGAATCCGAAGAGGACGCGCGCCGCGCCGTGGCGGCCACGCGCTATCCGCCGCAGGGCATGCGCGGCGTGGCGGGAGCGCAGCGCAGCAACCGCTACGGCACCGTGCCGGATTACCTGCAGACCATCAACGACAACATCTGCGTGCTGCTGCAGATCGAAAGCCGTCCCGGTATCGAGGCGGTGGACGAGATCGCGTCGGTGGAGGGCGTGGACGGCGTGTTCATCGGCCCCTCGGACCTGGCCGCCGCGCTTGGCCATATCGGCAACCCTGGCCACCCGGAAGTCCAGGAAGCCATCCGCCACCTCTACCAGCGCGTCTCGGCGCAGGGCAAGGCCGTGGGCATCCTGGCGCCGGTGCACGCCGACGCCAGGCGCTACCTGGACATGGGCATGCACTTCGTAGCCGTGGGCACCGACCTGGGGGTATTCAAGCAGGCGGTGTTCGCGGCAAGGGAGGCGTTCCCCACGTAAGCCCCGGCGGCGCTAGGCCTCCAGGGCCAGCAATTCCGCGATCGTCTGGCGCCGGCGGATGAGGCGCGCCTCGCCCTGGTCGAGCAGCACTTCGGGCGCCAGCGGCCGGCTGTTGTAGTTCGAGGACATCGACGAGCCGTACGCGCCCGCGCAGTGGAAGACGAGGAAATCGCCGATCCGCGGCCGGGGCAGCAGCTGGTCGGACACGACGCCGCCCGCGTCCTGGGTGAAGACGTCGCCCGATTCGCAAAGCGGGCCGGCCACCGCGATGCGGGTTTCGGACGAGCCCTGCGGCAGGCCGCCGTCCGGCGCATGCACCGAAATGCGGTGGTAGCTGCCGTACATGGCCGGACGCATCAGGTCGTTGAACCCGGCGTCCACCAGCGCGAAGTCGCGTTCGGGGCGGCGGTTGATGGAATGCACTTCGGCCACCAGCGCGCCGGCCTCGGCGACCAGGAAGCGCCCCGGCTCGATTTCCAGGCGGACCTCATGGCCCAGGCGCGCGGCAATGCGCTTGCGCGCCGCGTCCCATTGCTCGAAGTAGTGGTCGCAGTCGATGCGGGGCTCGCCGTCACGGTACGGAATGGACAGGCCGCCGCCCGCGGAAATGGCCTCGATGTCATGGTCGATCGACGCCACCACGTCGACCATGGCGTTGCAAACGCTGGACAGGTGGGCGTAGTCGACGCCCGAGCCGATGTGCATGTGGATGCCGACCAGTTTCAGGCCGTGGCGGCGCACGATGGACATGGCTTCGGCGAGATCGCCGATCCAGATGCCGTGCTTGCTCTGCGGGCCGCCGGTATTGGTCTTGTTGCTGTGGCCGTGGCCGAAGCCCGGATTGATGCGCAGCCAGACGCGATGGCCGGGCGAGGCCTGGCCGACGCGCGCCAGCATGTCCAGCGAGCCGGCGTTCACGGTGATGCCGTGCTTGAGCACGGCGGCCAGCGTGGCGTGGTCGATCAGGTCCGCGGTGAACACAATGCCTTCCGGCTCGCCCTGCGGCTGGAAGCCGGCCGCCAGGCTGCGTTCGATCTCGCCCAGGGACACGGCGTCCACGACGGCGCCCTCCGCCCGCATCAGGCGCAGGATGTGCAGGTTCGAACAGGCTTTCTGCGCATAGCGGATGGTGTCGAAGCGGCGCAGCTGCGCGATGCGTTCACGGATGACGGCGGCGTCGTAGACCCATAGCGGCGTGCCGTGTTCGGCGGCGAGCTGGGTGAGTTGGCGTGGATCGAATGCCATGGCTGGCGAAACCTCAGGGAGTGAAACCAGGCGGCATGATGCCCGGCTTCGCTCATCCAGTAAAATGCCTGGAATTCCTTCATCGATTCATTCTGGATATGGGCAGGATGCTGACGCACCGGCATATCGACGTCTTCCGCGCCGTGATGATCGCCGGCAGCGTGACCAAGGCCGCCGAGCTGCTGGGCTCGTCCCAGCCCACGATCAGCCGGGAGCTCGCGCGCCTGGAGCAGGGCATCGGCTTCGCCCTGTTCGAGCGGGTGGGCGGGCGCTTGCGGCCCACCGTGCCAGGCCTGGCGCTGTTCGACGAGGTCCGCCAGTCCTACGTCGGACTGGAGCGGGTGGCGTCCGCCGCGGCGCGCCTGCGGGCGTTCAAGGGGGGGCAGTTGTCGGTCATCTCCTTGCCCGTGTTTTCCCATTCGATCCTGCCCGATGCGTTTCGGCGCTTCCATGAGCGGCACGAGGGCGTGAGCCTGACCGTGGAGACGCAGGAGTCGCCCCTGCTGGAGGAGTGGCTGACGGCGCAGCGCTACGATCTAGGGCTTACCGAGCACGACGCGGCGCCTGCCGGCACGCGCGTGGAGCCGTTGCTGCAGGTGGACGAGGTATGCGTGCTGCCCGACGGCCACGCATTGCTGGGGCGCCCGCGGATCGAGCTGCCGGACTTCGAGGGGGAGGCCTTCATCAGCCTGTCTTCCAGCGATCCCTACCGGATCCTGATCGACGAGGCCTTCGCCGAAGCGGGCGTATTGCGGAGGTCCATCGTGGAAACGCCCGCCGCCGCCTCCGTCTGCACCTTCGTGCGCCAGGGCCTGGGCGTGGCCATCGTGAATCCGCTGACCGCTTTGGACTTCGTCGGGCGAGGGCTGCACATCCGCCCCTTGGCGCGCTCGTTTCCGTTCCGGGTCAGCGTCGTGTTTCCGGAGCATCGCCCGGGCAATCCGCTGGTGGGCGCGCTCATGGCGTCGTTGCGCGAAGCGGCCGCGGCGATCGAAAGGCGCCTGGCGCCCGGCCCGGGCTGACGGAGGTTGGAAGGAACAGGCGAGAAGGAAACCCCCACGCTGCGCGGGCTTCGCCCGCTTGTTGCCCCCGGGGGCATTCTTGTCTTGGGGCGGCCCGGCAACAAAAAAGGATGCCCGCGGGCATCCTTTTCTATTTGCCGTATTCGTGACGCCCCGGAAGGCCGGGGCGGCAGAATGGCTTAGGCCAGCGCCTTGATGGCGGCAGCCAGGCGGCTCTTGTGGCGAGCGGCCTTGTTCTTGTGGATGATGTTCTTGTCGGCCACGCGATCGATCACGCTGGTGGCCTTCTGGAACACTTCGCCTGCCGCAGCCTTATCGCCAGCGGCGATGGATTGGCGAACGCGCTTGATGGCGGTGCGCAGCATCGAGCGCAGGCTGGAATTGTGCTTGTTGCGCTCAACGGATTGGCGAGCGCGCTTGCGGGCTTGGGCGGTATTGGCCATGTTGCTATATAAGTTGAATTCGGCAAAGTCGAACATTGTAGCAAGTCCCTACGGGATTGCAAGCTTTTAATGTCAAGTCTACCGATGGAGCGCCCGTCAACCGGGCGGGGGGCGCTAGGAGAAAAATTCCTGGGCTGGAGAACCCTTGCGGATTATTCCCCGAAAAGCCCGGAGGAAATCCGGCCTGAGGGAGAACCCGCGGCGCCTACTGGATAAAAACACCGTGATAAGTATACAACGAAGCAGGCCCGGCGGCACGGCGCGGACGCGGAAGGCGTTGTCAGGCGGCGACGTTGATCGAGACGAACCAGGGCGTGAAGCGGCGGACCTGGATCGGCATCATGTCCCGGAGCGTGTCGAGGGCGGCGTCGGTATCGTCCAGCGGGAAGTGGCCCGAGACGGGCAGGCCGCCGGCCGCCATGGAAACGCGCAGGGTGCCGCTGCGGTAGGGCCGCAGGGCGGCGATCACCTCGGCCAGGGGGCGGCCCCGGGCTTCGACCCAGCCGGCCTCCCAGGCGGCTTCGGCCATGAGTTCGGCGCGGGGCGTATCCATGCGGGACGCGTCGAAACGGGCGCCGGTGCCCGCCCGGACGGTGCCGTGGGCGCCCGACATGGTTTCGACCTCGACTTCGTGCTCATGCACCACCACCACCGTGCGCTGCGCCTGCTGGCGCACCATGTAGCGCGTGCCCAGGGCGCGGACCGTGCCTTGGGCCGTCTGGACCAGGAAGGGGCGGCGGGCGTCGGGGGCGACCGATACCGTCACGGCGCCGTCCAGCAGCCGGACCTGCCGGTAGGCCGGGGTGAAATCCAGGTTGACGCGGCTGCGGGCGTCCAGCAGCAGCTGGCTGCCATCGGACAGAACGTAGCGGCGGCGTTCGCCGGTGGCCGTGGCGGCGTCCGCCGCGACGTTGCTCAAGGGGTAGAAGGCATTGCCCACGTAGGCCGCGCAGGCGCCCGTACCCGCGAGCGCCAGCGCGCCGGTCAGGAAGCGGCGGCGGCCAGGCGCGATGACCTGGGGCGGTGCGGACAGGGGCTGGGGCGGCGGCGCCGAGCCGGCGGTGGCGTACCCGGCGGGGTAGGCGTCGCCCAGCCGGCCGAACGTCGAGCCTTCCAGTGAGCCCGTCAACTGTTGCCAGGCGTTCTCATGGGCAGGATCGGCTGCGCGCCAGGCCAGGAAGTCGTTGTAGTCTTGCGCGGTTGCCTTGCCTGAGCGCAACAGCAGCAGCCAATTGATGACTTGGTCCGCCATGGGTTGTCCTTGGGCGTACTTCACTTCATGTCCCCGCATATGTTCCCGGGGGGGATCCTTTCGATGGCAACTTGTAAATAATAAAGGTTTTTTACCAAAGATTACCGGGTTATTGTCAATTCTTGACGGATCTAGTGCAAAAAAAGCCGGAACTAGGCCGGCTTTCCGAGTGAATCTCGGCAGGATTGCCGAATTTAACGCGCGGGGCGTCGCCCGAAATCACGAGGGCGGAAGCCAAACAGTAACAACATTCCGAAGTAGACCGCCCCGCTGGCGGCCAGCACACCCGCCAGCCACGCCACGCGCAGGCCCGGGTGGGCCTGCAGGGCGATCCAGTCGATCCGGCCGTCCGCGTACCAGAGCAGCGCCGCCAGCGCCGCCAGCGCGGGCAGCAGCCGCAGGGCGAACGCCGCCCATCCCGGGCCGGGCTGGTAGACGCCGCGGCGCAGCAGCCCGAAGAGCAGCGCCAGCGCATTCAGGCAGGCGCCCAGGCCGATGGCCAGCGCCAGGCCGGCATGCGCCATGAGGGGCACCAGCGCCAGGTTCAGCAACTGCGTCAGGATCAGCACGCCGATGGCGATCTTCACCGGAGTGCGGATGTCCTGCTTGGCGTAGAAGCCGGGAGCCAGGATCTTGACCGCCAGCAGGCCGATCAACCCCGCCGAATAGGAAATGACGGCCAGCCGGGTCTGGGCGACGTCCTGGGCGCCGAAGGCGCCATAGTGGAAGAGGGTGGCGACCAGTCCGTCGGACAGCAGCGCCATGCCGACCGCGGCCGGCAGGCCCAGCAACAGCACCAGGCGCAAGCCCCAGTCCAGCAGCGCGCTGTAGCCGCCGTGGTCGTCGCGGGCATGGGCCGCCGACAGGCTGGGCAGGAGCACGGTGCCCAGCGCGACGCCCAGCAGGGCGGTGGGGAACTCCATCAGGCGGTCCGCGAAGGACAGCCAGGTCACGCTGCCCGGCGTGAGCCAGGTGGCGATATTGGTGTTGATCAGCAGCGACAGCTGGGCCACGGACACGCCCAGCGTGGCCGGCGCCATCTGCTTGAGGATGCGCTGCACCGTCGGGTCGCGCCGGGCGTCGCCGAACCGGAACGAGAATCGCGGGGTCAGGCCCAGCCGCGCCAGGGCGGTCCATTGCACCGCCAGTTGCGCCACGCCGCCGATCATCACGCCGATGGCCAGCGCATAGATGGGCACGTCCATCCGCGGGGCCAGCCAGAGGCAGGCGGCGATCATGGAAAGATTGAGCAGCACCGGCGTGAAGGCGGGCACGGCGAAGCGGCGCCAGGTATTGAGCACCCCGGAGGCGAAGGCCACCAGGGACATGCAGAAGATGTAGGGGAACATCATCCGCGTCATCCAGACGGCCGCGCCGAATTCGGTGTCGCGGTCCGCGCCGCGCAGGCCGCTCGCCATGGCCGACACGACCCAGGGCGCCGCGATGATGCCCGCCAGCGTGATCAGCATCAACGCGGCGGTCAGCAGCAAGGCGACGCGGTCGAGCAGCGTGCGGACCTCTTCGGGTGAACGGTTGTTGCGCGCCGCGCCCAGAATGGGCACGAAGGCCTGGGCGAAGGCCCCTTCGGCGAACAGCCGGCGCAGCAGATTGGGAATGCGGAACGCAACCCAGAAGGCGTCAGTGATAGGGCCGGCGCCAAAGGCGCGGGCCACCAGGATGTCGCGGACCAGACCGGAAATACGGGACAGCAGCGTAAAACTGCTGACCGTGGCCGCCGAACGGAACAGGCTCATGGGAAGGCTAGGTAATGAAAAAGGGGCCGACTGGCCCCGCAATGCAGGATATTCGCCCGAAAAGCGCTGCGCCCGCAAGAATGTCCGGTATCTGGAACGGGCCGCCCCAAGGCGACGCAGCCCCCTCGGGGGGCAGCAAGCGCACGCCGTGCGCGCAGCGCGGGAGCCTCACTCAGCCTCCGCAAGAATAGCCGCGCCGCCGCCGGGCCGCCCCAAGGCGGCGCAGCCCCCTCGGGGG